>Ga0209376_1000442_pt1 | contig 45564 bp, 37 predicted proteins | sample GraSoiAngelo_134_FD_185891 | JGI IMG/M metagenome (GOLD analysis project Ga0209376, IMG submission 185891) | Grasslands soil microbial communities from the Angelo Coastal Reserve, California, USA - 14_0929_05_30cm (SPAdes) (version 2) | ecosystem: Environmental > Terrestrial > Soil > Grasslands ...
ACCGGCTCTTGACGGCTGCGCTCGCCGCGGCGTGCAGCACCGCATCGGGATCGCGGTGCTCGAAGACGACGGCGCGGAACGCCTCCTGCCAGCGGCGGCTGAGGGCCCGGTAGTCGGCACGCGCCGGCCGCGGCCGTACCTCGGCGCGCATCGCCGCGAAGCCCGCCAGAGCCTCGCCGCCGTCCGCCACCGCGACGTCGCGGCGCGGAGAGAACCATCCGAGGCGCCGCGCCAGCTCCGCCTGCACGTCCCGGGCCAAAAGGTGGTGCACGAGGCGGAGGGCCGCGGCGCGATGCGGCGCGTTGCACGGGATGCCGAGGTAGCCGCCGCCGAGGACCGTCGCTCGGCCGTGTGGTCCGTGCGGCAGGGGCGCGGAACGGATCGGCTCCGGGGCGAGCCCCTGGCTCGCGTAGAGCGACATCACGAAGGGCCAGTTGAGGTGGAGCACGATCTCGCCACGCGCCATCGCTTCGGCCACCGTCGGCTCCTTGAAGGTCGCGCTCCCGGGATGGAGGTAGGGGGCGAGCTCGGCGAAGAACCGGAAGGCGGCGAGCGCGCCGGCGTCGTCCAGCACCTCGCCGCTGCCGCCCGCCGCCCACACGAACGGCAGCACGTCGCAGGTGAGGCCTTCGTACAGCGACCCCTTGAAGGCGACCTTGCCCGGATGGGCGCGGGCGACCGCGAGCAGCTCTGGCCAGTCCTCGGGCGGCCGGCCGAGCGCGGCGTGGTCGTAGACGACCGCCTGCCAGCCCAGGCGATGGGGCAGAAAGCGCAGGCCGTCGATCGTGCCCGCGCGCACCGCATCGGGTGAGAGCGCGTCGAGCTCGGGCTCCACGTCGGCCGGCGCGAAGGGACACACGTGCGGCGCCGCCGACGCCAGGGCGTAGACGTCCAGCTCGACCAGATCGAGCGTGCCGGTCCCGGCGACGCTCTCGGCGGCGAGCGCACGGCGGATGTCCGCGTACTGCTGCGGCACGACGACGACGCGGAGCCCGCTCCTCCGCTCGAAGTCCGCTACCACCGCGCGGTAGACGGGCAGCTCGCTCGGGAGGAGCGCCACCGCGGCGGTGAGCGACGCGCGCTCGCGCCGGCAGGAGACGAGGACGGCGCCCGCAACCACGAACGCGGCCCAGGCGCGCATGGCTGCTCCGGCGAAACGGGGGAACACGAGGTCGCATAACATCCTCCGCCCCCGCCGGCCATCGGGGGACACGTGGAGTCTGATCGACGAGGCCCGCTCCGCCCTCAGTGTCCAGTTCTACATATTGCCGCCCAGCGGGACCACCCTTAGAATCGCGACCGTGAAAACGCCCGCCTCGAGCCGTGCCGCCAAGACGGCCGCGGCCCTCTACGACAGCGACTTCTACTCCTGGACGCAGCGGACCGCAGCGCTCCTCCGTGCGCGCCGCTTCGACGAAATCGATGTCGAGCACGCCGCCGAGGAGATCGAGGACATGGGCAAGCGTGATCTGAAGGAGCTGAACAGCCGGGTGCAGGTGCTCCTGTCGCACTTACTCAAATGGCAGCACCAGCCCGATGGACGTACTCCGTCGTGGCAGACCACGATCGTCACTCAGCGGCTCGAGATCGAGGCACTACTCCGACAGAGTCCGAGCCTCCGTCCGAAGCTCACCAGCGAGCTCGTGCAGAACTATGTGAATGCGGTGAAGCGGGCCGTCCCGCAAACCGGCCTTCGGAAGGAGGACTTTCCCGTCGGCTGCCCCTTCACGATCCAACAGATTCTGGACGAAGAGTTCCTACCGACGTGATGCTCAGCGCAGGCTCGACAGGCCTCCGTCCACCACGAGCTGCTGGCCGGTGATGTAGTCGGCCTCGGCCGAGAGCAGAAAGATGGTCGCGTAGGCGACCTCCCACGCCGTCCCCTGCCGCCCGAGCGGAATCGCGGTCGCCGCACGGGACGGCCGGCCCTGCGTGGCCCACCGTCCGATGGGGGTATCGATCAATCCCGGAACCACCACGTTGGCGCGCACTCGCTTCTTCTCGCCTTCCCGGGCGACGTGCCGGCAGAGACCGAACAGCGCCGCCTTCGACGCGTCGTAGGCGGGGATTCCGCTGCCGGGCTTCAACCCGGCCACGGACGAGATGAGGACGATCGCGCCGCCCCGATCCATCGCCGGCAGCGCGGCCTTGCAGCCGAGGAAATGCGCTCGAACGTTGACGGCCAGTACGCGGTCCCAGGCTTCCGGGGTGGTGCCGTCGAGGCCTGCGCCGGCTCCAATACCGACGTTCATCACCAGACCGTCGATCCCGCCGAACGCGCCCGTGGTTTCGGCAACGATCCTCTGCATGTCCGGCTCGCTGGCGGCGTCTCCGACGATCACGCGCCCGCGGCCTCCTTCCTGCTCGATCAGGTGCAGGGTCCTCGACGCACTCTCCCCATCCATGTCCGCGCACATCACGGACGCTCCCTCGCGTGAGGCGAGGAGACAGATCGCGCGGCCGTTGCCGATCGGCGGATCCGGGTCGTCGATCGCCCGCTGACCGGCGCCGACGACGAGGAGGCGTCTGCCCTGGAGCCGGCCGCGCCCCGGGGCCCGTCCTTCGGATTCGGGGGCGAGCGTTCGCATCGATGGCGGGCGACGACTAACGCACGGTGATCGCGGGAAGCAAGCTGCCCCTTGGATGCGCTGCGTCGACCGATGGGCAGTCACTCCTTTTCCGCGCCGCCGCTACCCTCAAGCGGCGATTAACGGGCGGCCCCCGAGGCGGTATTGACTTGCCCCGTCCGTACCCCCGGCCGGGGAGGGTGAGTCCGCACCGGCCTCTCCGGCGGGCGCCAGGCAAGGCTTCCGCTCCTCGGTCAGGGCGATGCGGGCGGCGCGAAGGAGACGCAGCATGAGACGCGAAGCAGGGCCCCGTAGGACGTCCGCCGGGCTGAACGGGCGGACCGAGCCGCCGACGGATCGGCTCGACGAGCGCAAGCTGCTCGAAGTTCTCACCGCGCTCCGCAACGGAAACTTCTCGCCACGGCTGCCCCTCAAGTGGACCGGGATCGCCGGAAAGGTCGCCGACACGGTCAACGACGTCATGGACATCAACCAGCGCATGGCCAGGGAGCTCGGCCGCCTGGCGACCGTCGTCGGCAAGGAAGGGAGAATCGATCAGCGCGCCTCGCTGTCGCACTTCACGGGCTCCTGGGCCGCCTCGCTGGAGTCGGTCAACGCCCTGATCGGCGATCTGGTCCACCCGACGAGCGAGATGGCGCGCGTGATCGGGGCCGTCGCCAAGGGCGACCTGACGCAGAGCATGGCCCTCGACCTCGACGGCCGGTCCCTGCACGGGGAGTTCCTGCGGACCGCGAAGACCGTCAACCGGATGGTCGAGCAGCTCGGGGCCTTCGCCTCCGAGGTGACGCGCGTCGTGCGCGAGGTGGGCACGGAGGGGAAGCTCGGCGGCCAGGCCGACGTGCGCGGCGTCGCGGGCACGTGGAAGGACCTCACCGAAAGCGTGAACTCGATGGCGGCCAACCTCACCGCCCAGGTGCGCAACATCGCGGAGGTGACCACGGCCGTCGCCACCGGCGACCTCTCGAAGAAGATCACGGTCGACGTGCGGGGCGAGATCCTCGAGCTCAAGAACACGATCAACACGATGGTCGATCAGCTCCGGTCCTTCGCCTCCGAGGTGACCCGCGTCGCCCGGGAGGTGGGCTCGGAAGGCAGGCTCGGCGGCCAGGCCGACGTCCGCGGGGTGGCGGGCACGTGGAAGGACCTGACGGACAGCGTCAACTCGATGGCCGGCAACCTCACCGCCCAGGTGCGGAACATCGCCGACGTGACGACGGCGGTCGCCAACGGGGACCTCTCGCAGAAGATCACGGTCGACGTGAAAGGCGAGATCCTGGAGCTCAAGAACACGGTCAACACCATGGTGGATCAGCTCAGCTCCTTCGCGGCCGAGGTCACGCGCGTCGCCCGCGAAGTGGGGACCGAAGGGAAGCTCGGCGGGCAGGCCGAGGTGAAGGGCGTGGCCGGCACGTGGAAGGACCTGACCGACAGCGTCAACCTGATGGCGAGCAACCTCACGGTGCAGCTGCGCGACGTGTCGAAGGTGGCGACCGCGATCGCGAGCGGCGACCTGACGCAGAAGATCACCGTCGACGTGCGGGGCGAGATCCTCCAGATCAAGTACGTCATCAACACGATGGTCGATCAGCTGAGCTCCTTCGCGGCGGAGGTCACGCGCGTCGCCCGAGAGGTGGGCACGGAGGGGCGCCTCGGCGGCCAGGCCGACGTGAAGGGCGTCGCCGGCACGTGGAAGGACCTGACCGACAGCGTCAACGTGATGGCCGGCAACCTCACCGCCCAGGTGCGGAACATCGCCGAGGTGACGACCGCGGTCGCCACCGGCGACCTGGCGAAGAAGATCACCGTCGACGTGCGCGGCGAGATCCTGGAGCTCAAGAACACCATCAACACGATGGTGGACCAGCTGCGGTCGTTCGCGTCCGAGGTGACGCGCGTGGCCCGGGAGGTCGGCTCCGAGGGCAAGCTCGGCGGGCAGGCGGACGTGAAGGGCGTCGCCGGCACGTGGAAGGACCTCACCGACAGCGTCAACTTCATGGCCAGCAACCTGACCACCCAGGTGCGCAACATCGCCGACGTGACCAAGGCGGTGGCGGCGGGCGACCTGTCGAAGAAGATCGCGGTCGACGTGGAGGGCGAGATCCTCGAGCTGAAGAACACCATCAACACGATGGTTGATCAGCTGGGCTCGTTCGCCTCGGAGGTGACACGCGTGGCCCGCGAGGTCGGCACGGAGGGCAAGCTCGGCGGCCAGGCGAGCGTGCCCGGCGTGGCCGGCACGTGGGAGGACCTCACCGACAGCGTCAACTTCATGGCGGGCAACCTGACCGCCCAGGTGCGCAATATCGCGGCGGTCACGACGGCGGTGGCCAACGGCGACCTCTCCAAGAAGATCACGGTCGACGTGCGCGGCGAGATCCTGGAGCTCAAGGACACCGTCAACACGATGGTGGACCAGCTGCGGTCGTTCGCCGCCGAGGTGACGCGCGTGGCGCGCGAGGTCGGCACGGACGGCAGGCTCGGCGGCCAGGCGTCGGTCCCGGGCGTGGCGGGCACGTGGAAGGACCTCACCGACAGCGTCAACTTCATGGCGAGCAACTTGACGGGCCAGGTCCGCAACATCGCCGACGTGACCAAGGCCGTGGCCAACGGCGATCTCTCCAAGAAGATCACGGTCGACGTGAAGGGCGAGATCCTGGAGCTCAAGAACACGGTCAACACCATGGTGGATCAGCTGAGCTCCTTCGCCTCCGAGGTGACGCGCGTGGCCCGCGAGGTCGGCACCGACGGTAAGCTCGGCGGGCAGGCCGAGGTGAAGGGCATATCGGGCACCTGGAAGGACCTGACCGACAACGTGAACCTCATGGCCGCCAACCTGACCAACCAGGTGCGCGGCATCGCCAAGGTCGTGACCGCCGTGGCCAAGGGCGAGCTCGACCGCAAGTTCACCGTCGAGGCGAAGGGCGAGATCGCGGCGCTCGCCGACACCATCAACAGCATGATCGACACGCTCGCGACCTTCGCCGATCAGGTCACCACCGTCGCGCGCGAGGTCGGCGTCGAGGGCGAGCTCGGCGGTCAGGCGAGCGTGCCCGGGGCCGCCGGCACGTGGAAGCACCTCACCGACAACGTGAACGGGCTCGCGGCCAACCTCACCACGCAGGTCCGGGCCATCGCGGAAGTCGCGACCGCGGTGACCAAGGGCGATCTCACCCGCATGATCACCGTCGAGGCCAAGGGCGAGGTGGCCGCCCTCAAGGACAACATCAACGAGATGATCGTCAACCTGAAGGACACGACGCGCAAGAACAGCGAGCAGGACTGGCTGAAGACCAACCTCGCCAAGTTCAGCCGCATGCTCCAGGGCCAGAAGGACATGCTGACGGTGGCGAGGCTCATCCTCTCCGAGCTCGCGCCCGTGGTCGGGGCGCAGCACGGCGTGTTCTACATCATGGACACCACCAGGCAGGAGCCCGTCCTCCACCTGCTCGCGAGCTATGCCTACCGGGCGCGCAAGAACGTCGGGACCGAGCTGCGGCTCGGCGAGGGGCTGGTCGGACAGGCCGCGGTCGAGAAGGAGAAGATCCTCCTGACCAACGTGCCGCGGGACTACCTCCGGATCACGTCCGGTCTCGCGGAAGCGCCGCCGCTGGACGTCCTCGTCCTCCCGGTGATCTTCGAGGGCCAGGTGAAGGCGGTGATCGAGCTCGCGTCCCTCAATCGGTTCAGCGCGACGCACCACGCGTTCCTCGATCAGCTCATGGAGAGCATCGGCATCGTGCTGAACACGATCGAAGCCAACATGCGGACCGAGGGTCTCTTGACGCAGTCGCAGTCCCTCGCCCAGGAGCTCCAGGTCCGGCAGCTCGAGCTGCAGCGCAGCAACGCCGAGCTCGAGGAGAAGGCCAAGCTGCTCGCCGACCAGAACGTCGAGGTCGAACGCAAGAACCGCGAGGTCGAGCTGGCGCGCCAGGCGCTCGAGGAGAAAGCCTCCCAGCTGGCCCTGACGTCGAAGTACAAGTCCGAGTTCCTCGCCAACATGTCGCACGAGCTCCGCACCCCGCTGAACAGCCTGCTCATCCTGGCCGAGCAGCTGGCGGCGAACGTCGATCGGCACCTCACGGCCCGCGAGACGGAGTATGCGAGGACGATCCACACCGCCGGCACCGACCTCCTGAAGCTGATCAACGACATCCTCGATCTGGCGAAGATCGAGTCCGGGACCGTCAGCGTCGATTTCGCCTCCGTGGGAATGGCGGACCTCGAGGACTACGTGGAACGGACGTTCCGTCCGGTCGCCGAATCCAAGGGCCTCGGCTTCCGCGTCGAGATCGACCCCCGCATGCCCGAGACGCTGCAGACCGATTCGAAGCGCCTGCAGCAGATCCTGAGGAACCTGCTCTCGAACGCGTTCAAGTTCACCGAGCGGGGCAACGTCACGCTCCGGGCCGGCCTGGCGACGGAGGGCTGGAACCCCGCCAACGAGACGCTCAACCGCGCCCCGAGTGTCGTGGTCTTCTCGGTGAGCGACACGGGGATCGGCATCCCACCGGCCAAGCAACGGATCATCTTCGAGGCCTTCCAGCAGGCCGACGGGAGCACCAGCCGCAAGTACGGGGGGACGGGGCTCGGACTGGCCATCAGCCGCGAGATCGCGCGACTGCTCGGCGGCGAGATCGGAGTCGTGAGCGCGCCGGACAAGGGCAGCACGTTCAAGCTCTACCTGCCCCAGTCCCGGCTCGCCGCGCGCGCGCGGGCGACGCTCCGCGAGGAGGCGCCCGTCCCACCCTCCCCGGCCGCCCTCGGCCGCGCCGTCGCGCCCCAGGACGAGGTGCGCGACGATCGGCACGACCTCGGGCCCGACGACCGCGTGCTGCTCGTCGTGGATGACGACCTGCCGTTCGCTCAGGTGCTCGTGGAGGTCGCCCACCGGCGCGGCTTCAAGGCGGTCGTGGCGTCGCGCGGCGCGGCGGGCATGGCGCTGGCGCGCGAGCTCCACCCGCACGCGATCACGCTCGACCTGAAGCTGCCCGACGTGAGCGGGTGGCGCCTCCTCCGCCAGCTCAAGAAAGACCTCAGCACCCGCCACATCCCCGTCCACGTGATCTCCGTCCAGGACGAGCTCGAGAGCGCCCTGTCCCAGGGCGCTCTCGCGGTCGCGTCGAAGCCGCTCACCAGCGAGGCGGTCGACGCGGCGATCGCGCGCCTGCAGGAGTGGATCAGCCGGCCGGTCCGAAACCTCCTGCTGGTAGAGGACGACGATGTCCAGCGCCTGAGCATCACCGAGCTCATCGGCAACGGCGACGTGCGGACCCTCGCGGTGCCGACCGGCGCGGAGGCCCTGGCCGCCGCGCAGCAGGACCCGTTCGATTGCACCGTGATCGACCTCGGGTTGCCGGACATGGACGGGGTGGAGCTCATCGAGCGGCTGCGCCGGCTGCCGACGTTCGGCGACCGCCCGATCATCGTCTATACCGCACGCGACCTCGATCGGCCGGAGGAGGAGCGCCTCGGCCGCCTCGCGCAGAGCGTCATCGTCAAGGACCCGCTGGCGGCGGGGCGGCTCGTCGACCAGACGGCCCTCTTCCTCCACCGCGCCGTCGGGCGGATGCCCGAGGCGCAGCGGCGGCTCCTGGAGCGCCTGCACGACCCGAACGTGGCGCTCGGCGGCAAGAAGGTGCTGCTCGTCGACGACGACGTCCGCAATCTCTTCGCGATGACCAGCATCCTCGAACGCCACGGCATGGTCGTCGTCTCGGCGGAGAACGGCCGCGACGCGATCGCGGCACTGCACGGGACGCCCGGCATCGACGCCGTGCTGATGGACATCATGTTGCCGGAGATGGACGGCCACGAGACGATCCGGGCCATCCGCGGCAGCGAGGGATTCAAGACCCTGCCGATCATCGCGGTGACGGCCAAGGCGATGAAGGGCGACCGCGAGAAGTGCATCGAGGCCGGGGCGTCCGACTATCTCGCCAAGCCGATCGACACCGAGCAGCTGCTCTCGCTGCTCCGCGTCTGGTTGGGGCGTTAAGGCGTACGATGACAGACGTCGCGGAACGGGCCAGCATCCTCATCGTCGACGACAGTCCGGAGAAGATCGTCGCGCTCGAGTCGACCCTCGACGAGCTCGGACAGGACATCGTGAAGGCCACCTCGGGGCGGGAGGCGCTCAGGCACCTGCTGACGCGGGACTTTGCCGTCATCCTGCTCGACGTCCGCATGCCGATGATGGACGGCTTCGAGACCGCGGCGCTGATCCGGCAGCGCGCGCGGTCCGAGCATACGCCGATCATCTTCGTCACGGCCTTTCCGGACGAGACCCACGTCGCGCGTGGCTATTCTCTGAAGGCGGTGGACTACATCTTCACGCCGGTCGTCCCGGAGGTCTTGCGCACCAAGGTCTCCGTCTTCGTCGACCTCTACCGGATGACGGCGCAGGTGAGGCGGCAGGCGGAGTCCCTGCGCCAGCGGGCCGCCCAGCTCCACCGGCTGAGCGCGGCGTCGCTCTCCATCAACGGCGCGCTGTCGCTCGACGAGATGCTCGAGGTGGTGGCGGAGAGCGCGCGGGACATCCTCGGCGTGCCGCGCGCCGTCGCCACCGCCCGCGTGGACGATCGGCGCACGCACCGGGCCGTGTCCTCGCCCGTCCAGTGGCCGGATGCCGAGCAGCGGGAGGCGGCGGTCGCCGCCATCGTGTGCTCCACCAATCGGCCGTACCGCACGCCCGCGAGCCCGGGCGAACGTCCTCTTCCGTTCCTGGCCGTGCCCCTCACCCGACGCGACGGCCGCAACCTGGGTGATCTCCAGGTCTCGGGGAAGCCGCACGGCGACTTCTCGCAGGAGGACGAGGCCATCCTCGTGCAGCTCGCGCAGATGACCTCCATCGCGATCGAGAACACGCTCTACGGGGAGCTACGCGAGGCCAACCGCCTGAAGGACGAGTTCCTTGCGACCGTGTCCCACGAGCTTCGGACGCCGCTCAGCGCCATGCTTTCGTGGGTCTGGATGCTGCGTCGAGGAGCCCTCGACCCGGCGGGCGCGGCGCGGGCGATCGAGGCCATCGAACGCAACGTGAAAGCACAGACGCGGATCGTGGAGGATCTGCTCGACCTCTCCCGCATCGTGACCGGCAAGCTCCGGCTCGACTCCCGGCTGGTGGAGCTCGCACCGGTCATCGAGATGGCGACCGATTCGATCATGCCGGCCGCGGAAGCGAAGGGCATCACCGTCCGGAGCTCGCTCGATCCGTCCGCCGGGCCCGTCCTCGGCGACGCCGATCGATTGCAACAGCTGGTGTGGAACCTGCTCACCAACGCGATCAAGTTCACGCCGCCGGGCGGCCGCGTGGACGTTCAGCTCGTGGGGTCCGGTGCCGAGGCGGAGGTGCGGGTGAGCGACACGGGGGCGGGCATCTCACGCGATTTCCTGCCCCACGTGTTCGAGCCGTTCCGGCAGGCCGACGCCTCGTCGGGCCGAAAGGCCGGCGGCCTCGGTCTCGGGCTGGCGATCGTCCGTCACGTGGCCGAGCTGCACGGGGGCCGGATGGAGGCCCGCAGCCCGGGCGAGGGACAGGGATCGACCTTTATCCTCACCCTGCCGGCGGCGACGGGTCGCGAGGAGCAATGGGAGGTCGCGCCCTCCGCGTCCGTCCTCGAGATCCCAGCGACGGAGGCCCCGGTGAGCCTCGGTGGGGTCCACGTGCTCATCGTCGAGGACGAGGCCGACACGCGGGAAGCGCTCTCCCTGATCATCGCGCAGGCGGGCGCCGCCGTGACGGCGGTCGGGACGGCCGCCGAGGCGCTCGCAGTACTGGCCGCGTCGCGGCCCGACATCCTCCTCTGCGACATCGGCCTGCCGACCGAGGACGGCTATGTGCTCATCCGGAAGCTCCGCGCCCTGCGGGCCGAGGATGGCGGTGCCACGCCGGCCGTGGCGCTGAGCGCCTTTGCCCAGGCGAGCGACCGGGCGCGGGCAGTCGCTGCGGGGTTCGACACGCACCTGGCCAAGCCCACCGGGCCCGACCGCTTGCTGCGGACGCTCGCCGACGCGCTCTCCCTCAAGACGGGGGAGGGAGCGCCGCGCGGCGCTCCCTCCCCCCCGGTGCTGGCGTCCGGAACGGGGAACTAGGACCAGACGTTAGTGCGACTGCTTGACGGTCGTCAGCACGGTCCGGAGGCTGCTTCGCGTCTGCAGTGCCGTCGCAAGCAGGCTCGACTGCGCCTCCAGACCCATCGACTTCTTCGCGGCGACGCCCTTGATGCGTGAGAGGAACGCGATCATCCAGTGGTCTGCGCTGCGCAGCGCGACGAGCGCCTGAGGCCGATGACCCGCGTTCAGCTGCATCTCGGCGCGGGCTCGGTTCTTCTGCATGTGCACCAGCTCGCGCTGGAGGACCCCTTTCACCGTCACGTTGCTCCCCAGCGCCTCCACGTCCGCGGTCAGCGCCGCCAGGCCCTCGTCGACCGCGCTGAACATCCCGCTGCCTGCCGGGGTCGTCGTGGTCGTGACCGTCGTGGTGGTGGTCGTCGCGGCCTGAGTCCCGGTCGCCTGCCACGCGCTCGCGGCGACCAGGAGCGCGCCTGCCACCGACCAATGCCGCATCGTCCCGCTCATCATGTTGGTCATCCTCCTGCCCCCCTTGGTGTGTCGGGCAACACACGCCCCGTTGGAGCAAGTGTGATGCCACCGTGCGCTGCGTGCCCCTGCGCTACGCCGCCCCGGGCGGCGTGGATTCATTTCATAGCGCATATCGCGTCGAGGAGATACGGCCGCTGTCAGGAACGGGTGCATATTTGCACAACACACCCGTGCGACCGCCGGCGCGCGCCTCGCCTTGACACCTCGACGACCGAGCCGCTACGGTCCCGCGCCCCGGTGCCGGTCAGGGAGAGGCATGAGCCGGAGCAAGACCCGACGACGCCACGGGCACGGCCCTGCCGTCCCGCCAGCAGGCACCTGCGGTCCGCGGCCGGAGCGCTCCGTCCCGACGGGCCGCGCGGCCGCGACCCGCTCCCGGACCTGCGCGCTCGCGCGTGTCGCTTCTCGCTCCGCTCGCGGTCGCGGTCCTCACCGCGATCGCCTATGCGAACGCGCCGGGCAACGTGATCGTCCACGACGACTTCCATCCCGAATGTCGCCGTGACGTCGCTCGCCGAGCGCATCGCCTACCTGCCGTCGGCGGGCCTCGCCGTGCCCCTCGCCTTCGGCCTGGCGGCGCTGGCGCGTCGCCACGGCCCGCCCGCGGCCGTGGGGCTCGGCCTCGCGCTCGTGCTGCTGCTCGGTCCTCTCACGCTCGCCCGCAACCTCGCCTGGAGAAGCGGCCGGCGTCTTGTCGAGGCCGAGGTCCGGGCTGCTCCCGAGAGCGGCGACGCGTGGCGAATGTACGTGGGCGTCCTGCTCGACGAGGGCCGCCACGGCGAGATCGCGGACATCTGCGACCGGTACGCGAGCGCCCATCCGCGCAGCGCGCAGCTGCAGAACAGCTGCGGCGCGGCCTACGCCCAGGTCGGACGTCTCGACGACGCCGCCATCGCCTACCGCCGGGCCATCGACGCGGGTCTCGCCGACCACCGGGCCCGCCAACCTCGGCCGCACCTACGCCCGGATGGGACGCACCCAGGAGGCCGAGCGGGAGTTCGAGCTCGCGGCCGAGGCGGAGAAGGATCCGGCGGCGCACCACTACCGGTTGGGACTGCTGATCGAGCGGTTTCACCCGGAGCGACTCGACGACGCGGCGGCGGAGTACCACCGCGCGCTCGAGCTGCGCGCCGGATATTCGGCCGCGCAGGAGGCACTCCGCCGGCTGGGGCGCCGATAGCCGCACCGTCCGGCGAAAAAAAACCCCGATAGCCGTCCCGGCTATGCGCCGGCCCGCCGGTGACACGCGGGGGCTATCGGGGTTCGGTGGTGCCTGGGTCCCCGTATGGGTGACCCAGCGACGTTCCGTGGGTCCGCCCTAGGGGGCAACCACCTCACAGATCACCGTAGGGGAATACGTCACTGGATCACCTCCTTTCTTCGGCGAGAAGACCGGGCGGGCCCATGCCCCGCCGCCGGGATCGGACCGCCGCTGCCCTTTCCCGGCCCCCGATCACCGGCTGTATCGCCAGCGCCGGGCCCTGTGTGGAGCCCGATCGGGATGCCATGCCGCGAGGCTACCCTCGCGGCCGGGGCCTGTCCACATCCGGACGCGCCATGGATTGACTTCGGCCCTGCCGGCGGTTCTGATCTCGCCGGTGGCCGCACGGATCGAGGTGAGCCCGGAGAGTGATCACGAGTTCCGGGTGACCGTGATCGATGGGGTGCAGCGGACGGTTCACCGCGTCACCGTGTCCGCCTCCTACTACGAGAAGCTGACCGGCCGGCGCATCGCGGCCAAGGAGCTGGTGCGACTCTCCTTCGAGTTCCTGCTCGAGCGCGAGCCGATGGAATCGATCCTCCAGGCGTTCGATCTGCCGGTGATCGGCCGCTACTTCCCGGAGTTCGAGCGCGAGGTGAGGCGGCGTCTCGAGTCGGGCGCATCGGGATAGAGGGACGGGCCACGGGAGGACACCATGGCGGACGACGGCCGACCAGACCCCTACCTCAGCCGGCGCGCGTTCCTGCGTGGCGCGTCCGCGGGTCTGGCCGCCGGCGGCCTCACGCTTGCCGGCGGGTGCAAGTACGGCACCCAGCTCTTCCTGATCAGTGACGTGCCGAAGGCAGAATCGCAGCGCCCGGCCTGGGCCGGGTCGCGCGTCCAGCGCTACCGGCCGCTCGGGCGCACCGGCTTCCAGATGTCGGACATCTCGTTCGGCTGCTCGGGCCTGGAGGACGCCGCGGTGGCCCGGCGAGGGGTCGAGCGGGGCATCACCTACTTCGACACGTCGCCCGACTATTCCCGCGCCGGCTCGGAGATCGCGCTGGGGAGCGGCATCCGCGCCACGCCGCGCGACCGCCTGTTCATCGTCTCCAAGTTCTGCACGCCCGACGGACATCTCGCCACGGACACGCCCGTCGCGGCCGTGATCGAATCGGTCGAGGCGAGTCTCCGCCGGCTCGGGATCGACTACCTCGACCTCTGCCACATTCACGCCTGCAACTCCCTCGATCGCCTGATGGCCCCCAACATCCACGAGGCGTTCGATCGGCTGAAGGAGGCGGGCAAGGTCCGCTTCATGGGAGTCTCGAGCCACACGCCCGACCTGGAGACGGTGATGGCCCACGCCGTCGACAGCGGACGGTTCGACGTCATCATGGTCGCCTACAACTTCCGCAACTGGCCCGACCTGACCAACATCTTCCGCCGGGCGCGCGAGAAGGGCGTCGGCGTCGTCGCGATGAAGACCCTCAAGGGCGCCCGGCACACCCAGCTCGCCGACTTCACGCCCACCGAGCGCGAGTCGTTCGCGCAGGCGGCGTTCAAGTGGGTGCTCTCCAACCCCGACGTCAGCGGCCTCGTGGTCACGATGAGCCGCCACGAGCAGATCGACGAGTACCTCTACGCGTCGGGCCGGGAGGTGGCGCCGGGGGACGTGAGCCTGCTCGAGAAATACGACCGGCTCGTCGCCCGCGACTATTGCCGCCCGGGATGTGGCGAATGCCTCGACGCCTGTCCGTACGGCGTACCGGTCGACGACGTGCTGCGCTACGCGATGTACGCCGAGAGCTACGGTCAGGAGCGGGAGGCCGCCCGCCTCTACCGCCAGCTCGATGCCGCCCGCCGCGCCGATCACTGCGCCGGGTGCAGCGCGCCGTGCGAGCGCTCGTGCCCCTTCGACCTCCCGATCCGCGACAAGATGGCCCGGGCGCATCGCCTGCTCGAATGCGCCTAGGCGCGCGTCTCTGGCGCAGCCTCCTCGCGGGCGCGATCGCGGTCGTGATCGTCACGGCCGCCGCGCGCGGGCACGCGACCGTCCGCCGGGTCGCGGAGCGCGGGCCACCGACGCTCGTCGTCGGGGGAGTCTTCACGCTCGTGTCGCCGCCGATCATGATGGTGAACGGCCTGCGGCGGCGGAGCATCCGGCTGCAAGCCTGCCAGCTCGGGCACGGCGTCAAGATGCTCGTCGCCGGCACGGTGCTCCTCCCGGCCGGGCTCGTCCTCGCGCCGTTCGCTGCCGACGCCATTCCCGGCGCATGGATGGACGGCATCGTGGATGCGATGCAGGAGGACTACTGCACGCGCCCCGTCACGAGCCTGATGCCGTAGCGGCTCAGAAGACCTCGACCTCGGACAGCACCCCGTAGTGGTCGGAGGGCCAGAGCGCCTTCCCATCGGCTCCGCGGCCAGGCTGGTCGAGGATGACGCGGCTCGCACGTACACGGACTGGCGCGTCCGCGCCCGGGGCGACGAGCACGTAGTCCACCCGCCGTCGCGCCGCGGGAGCTTCGACCCGGACCGGCTGCCACACGGTGAACCCCGGGACGTCCGGGTTCGCCGTGCGAAACGTGTCGACCAGGCCGTCGTCGGCAAGGAGATGCTTCACGCCCGAGGTATCGGGGGTGCTGTTGAGGTCCCCCATCAGGATCAGCGGCGCCCGTCCACGTCGTCCCTGGAGGAGCCTGGTCAGGCTCCTCAGCTGACAGGTGCTGCTTCCCGTGTGCGTCGAGCAGGCGTCGAGCGGGCCCCAGGGCGTCTCCAGCTTGGCGCAGAGAAGCACGCGCCCATACCAGTGATCGCACGAGCTCAGGCGTATTACGTTCCATGCGACGATCGGAAAGCGGCTCAGGACGGCGGGGCCCTCGTCGAATCCCATCACCCAGCTCGCGAGGCGTCCCACCCAGCGATAGCCCGCGGGGGCGCGGACGTGGTGAAGGCCCAGCGCGGTGGCGAGCCGGCCGGCAACGTCGCCCCGTCTCCGTCCCGAGGACGCCTCCTGCAAGCCGATCAGGTCGACGTCGAGGCCGCGAAGGGCCTCGATCGTCATGGCCAGCCGCTCCTCGAGGTGCTGGCCGTCACCTCGCAGGCCGAAGCCGCCATGGAGCATGTTGTAGGTGACGACGCGAAGCGGCCGTGGCGGGTCCGCACCCCGCACCGGCCGCGCGGGGGCGAGCAAGAGGCCGCAACAAGCGACGATTCGAGCCCACCTCATCGAACCCGCCCTCCTCCGCAGTGTACCCGAGCGCCTGGGCACGCTCGACACGCACGGATCGACGACCACCGCGCGCGCTCCTGGATCATTCGCCAGCGACGGTCTATCGTCTCTCGGGATGGCGAGTGGCAGGCCGATCGTCGTGCTCGGCCTGCTCGGCCCACTCACACTCCAGGGGTGTCCGTCTCGTGACCCGCCGGGCGAGTCCCGCATCGTGCGGGGTGCCGGTACGGCCCGCGGTCCGCGTGCCGACGCCGCACTCGAACGCGCGGTCTACGAACTCGTCAACAGGCACCGGCGTGCCCGCGCTCTCGCCCCGCTCGCCCTCGATCCGCGCATCAGCCAGGAGGCCCGGGGCCACAGCCTGGCGATGGCGGACGGCACGACGTCCTTCGGACACGACGGGTTCGCCGAGCGGGTCAAGGCCCTCGGCCACGTCATGACGTGCCGGCGGACGGCGGAGAACGTCGCATCCAACCGGGGCCATCGCGACCCGGCATCCGAGGCCGTGCACGGGTGGCTCGAGAGCCGGGCGCACCGGGAAAACATCGAGGGGCCGTACGGCCTGACCGGTATCGGGGTCGCGCGCAACGCGGCGGGCGAGGTGTTCTTCACCCAGATCTTCGTCGGCCGCTGAAGGACCTGGAGAGAGATCATGTCAGACACCGGAACCCTCGCCGCACGCATCCAGGCGCTCGAGGACCTCGAGGCGATCAAGCGCTTGAAGCACCGTTACTGGCGCTGCCTAGACCAGAAGCGCTGGGACGAGCTCGCCACCTGCTTTGCCGCGGACGCGACAGTCGATTACGGGAGCGGCCGGTATCGGTTTCAGGGCGTCGACGCGATCATGCAGTTCCTCCGCACGTCGCTCGGCGAGGAGTCGGGCACCTTCGGCATCCACCACGGCGGCCATCCCGAGATCGAGCTCCTCGGCCCGACCGCGGCGCGGGGCACCTGGGTGCTCTACAACTTCCTCTTCAACCCCGGTCAGAAGCGGAACGTTCGCATCGGCGCCTACTACGCCGATGAGTACGCGAAGGTCGACGGGGAGTGGAAGATCCGCCACACCGGGTACGCGGCGCTCTTCCACGAGGAGTGGAGCCGCGACGACACGCCGAGCGTCAGAGTGCTCGTCCCGTCGCACGTCCGGGTTTGACTGGCGCTCCTTCCTCCTGCGCTGGAGCCGCGAGTGGCTCGCGTCCGGCGACAGCGCGCGCGACGCGCTCCCACCCGGGATGCGCGAACTGTCGTTGACATAAAGACGGGATGTATTTACAAGACGTCATGCGCCTCCTCAACGTTCGCCTGCGTTCGGAGGATGCCGCGCGCGTCGCGGCGCTACGTGCGCGGCACGTACCAATCTCACAGCTCGTGCGCGACGCCATCCGCAACGAGTACGAACGTCTGCGTCGCCCCTTGCGGCCCCGCGACGTCGACGCGCTCCTGCGGGCTCTCTACGAGCGTCATCCCGATCCTCCTGGCCTCGCGCCGCCTTCCGTCGATGTCCGCGACCCCCGCGCCGTGCGACAGGCCGTTGTCCGGCGCCTCCGTCGCCGCGGACGGCAAGGGTGATCCTGCTCGACACCAACGTCCTCGTCGCGTTGACGGATCCCCGCGAGCGGCTGCATCGGCGGGCCGCTCGCGACCTGCGCCGTCTGGCCCGCTCGCCGCTTGGTGTACCGCTCCCCGTGCTGACCGAGGCCTGCTTCTTGCTGCCCCGTGCACACCACCGCGCCCGCTTGCGCGATTTGCTCCAAGCCCTCTCGGCGGGCCCCTGCCCGATCGCCGACGACGCAGGACTTCGAAACGACATCTTCGCATGGCTCGTGGGCTACGCCGATCACGAGCCCGACTGGGCCGACGGTTATCTGGCGGTCGTCTGTGGCCGCGAGCGTCGCTTCAAGGTGTGGACCTACGACCGTGAGTTCCGGACGATCTGGCGCCGGCCCGACGGTTCGCGCATCCCTCTCGCGGTGTAGAGCGCCGGGCCTTCTTGGTTAGGCCCCGCGACCCCTTGCAGTAGAGCCTATCCCGGGCAATCGCGCCCGTCTACGGCGACGCGGGCTGCACCGCGCGCTCCACCGCGACCCGCAGGCCATTCAGCACGGCGTTGCCCGAGAGCGGGTCGAGGACGAGCTCGTCGGCGAGGCGGTTGCTGTTCGCGCCCGCGTGCGCGGAGGCGACCGCGAGCCGAACGTCCGTGAGGTCATGCCCCCAGCCGTGGGGGATGCTCATCACGCCCGGCATGATCGCGTCGGTCACCTCGACCGGCAGCTCGATCGCACCCACGCGCGAGGTGACGCGCGCGAGCTCGCCGCTGGCGATCCCGAGGCGCGCGGCGTCCGCGGGATGGAGCTGCGCCGTGCAGCGCGGGTTGCCCTTCACGAGCACGCGGAGGTTGTGCATCCAGGAGTTGTTCGAGCGGAGATCGCGCCGGCCGATGAGCACCATCTCGCCGTCGGAACGCTCGAGCGCCGCGCGCAGGCGCTCGACGTCGGCCGCGATGGGCTCGGGGGCAAGCTCGATCCTGCCCGACGGGGTGCGCAGCACCTCGGGGATGCGCGGCTCGAGCGGGCCCAGGTCGATGCCGTGGGGGTTCGCCTCGAGGACGGCGAGGCTGAGTCCGCCCGGGTTCGCCCCGAAGGCGTCGCCGTACGGGCCGGTGCGCAGCAGGAGGTCGAGCAGGCGCTCGGGACCGCGCCGAGGTGCGAGCAGGGACCGGATCTCCACCGGGTCGCGGCCGTGGATCGGCGAGGCGGGCGCGGCGACCTCGTGCTCCACGCGCTGCATCACGACGAAGTCGTCGAGCGCGGCGATGTCGGCGCCCTCGCCCTGACCGGCGACGATCGCCGCCAGGCGAAGCACGGTCTGCCACTCGGACGGGTGTCCCGCAGGCGGATCGAAGGTTGGCGGCGAATACGTCGCGACGTTGCGGATCGCGAGCTGCCGCAGGATCACGTCGTAGTGAGACTGCTCGAGGGGCGAGAGGCCGGGCAGGATCACGTCCGCATGACGCGTCGTCTCGTTGACGTAGATGTCGAGGCTCACCATGAACTCGAGCGAGGCGAGCGCCCGGTCGAGACGCGCGCCGTTGGGGGTGCTGAGCACCGGGTTGCCGGCGACCGTGACCAGCGCCCGGATCTGCCCCTCGCCGGGCGTCTCGATCTCCTCGGCAAGGCAGGCGGCCGGCAGCTCGCCGTACACCTCGGGCGCCTCACGCACCCGGCTCCGCCGGCGACCGAAGCGCACGCCCTTTCCCCTCCCGGGCGTGCCGCGCGTGTGCGGGCTGCCGGTCGCGGCGCGGGTGAACATCGCGCCTCCCACCTCGTCGAGGTGGCCGGTGAGGACGTTGATCACGTCCACCAGCCAGCTCGCGAGCGTGCCGAACTCCTGCGTGCAGGTGCCGATGCGGGCGTAGACGGCGGCGCGCTCTGCCCGGGCGAGCTCGCGCGCCAGTCGGCGGATGGTCGCGGCATCGATCCCGCAGCGTCCCGCGACGGCCTCGGGGGCGAAGGGCCGTGCGAGCGCCTCCACTTCCTCGACCGCCGCCGTGTGCTCGGCGAGGCGGCCGAGCCGCACGAGGCCGTCGGCGAACAGCGCGTGGACGATGCCGAAGAGGAAGTAGGCGTCCGTCCCCGGCCGGATGAAGTGGTGCTCGCTCGCCTCTGCCGCCGTGCGGGTGCGGCGCGGGTCGACGACCACCACCGTTCCGCCGCGCCGCCGGATGGCCCGCAGCCGGCCCGGCACGTCGGGCGCCGTCATCAGGCTCCCGTTGGATACGAAGGGATTGGCGCCCAGGACGAGCAGGTAATCGGTCCGGTCGAGGTCCGGCACGGGCGTGCTGAGCATCGTGCCGAACATGAGCCCCACCGCCACCTGCTTCGGCATCTGGTCGACGGTGCTCGCCGAAAAGAGGTTCTTCGTCCCGAGCGCGCGGAGAAGCGCCTGGCCGTAGAGGCTGAGCGCCAGGCTGTGCACGCTCGGGTTCCCGAGGTACACGCCAACCGCATCGCGGCCGCGCTCACGGATGATGGGGACGAGGCGCCGCTCGATCTCGGCGAAGGCCTCGTCCCAGGTGGCGGGCTCGAGCATGCCGTTGCGCCGGACGAGCGGGGTCCGGAGGCGGTCCGGGTCGGCGTCGAGCTCCTTCAGCGCGTAGGCCTTGGGGCAGATGAAGCCCCGGCTGAAGACGTCCGCCTCGTCGCCCCGGATGCTCACCACCTCCCGGCCGCGGCTGCGGATCTCGAGCCCGCAGGTCGCTTCGCACAACGGGCAGACGCGATAGCTGGTGCGTTCGTCAGGCATCCCATGGCCTCCGTTTCGCCGGGCGCGCTGAAACGCGCGCGCGGCGGCCCTTCATGCGCACGGCTCTAGCCGAGACGGAGGGATCGTACCAGGGGGCTACCTTGCCAGAGGACGTGGAGGCGCCGCATGTCCCCGATCAGCGAGAAAATATCTTGCGGACCTTCGCCAGATCGAGCACGAACCCGGGGATCGCCTCGCTCGCGAAGCGCTTGCCTTCGGGCTCGATCTCGACGTAACGGCCCGCGCGCAGCCGCCAGAACGTCATGGCGTCACGCTCCGGGTCCATGAGCCAGTACTCGAGGACGCCGAAGCGCTCGTAGTCCGCCTTCTTCGTGATGCGGTCGTAGCGCCGCGAGCCCTGCGACACGACCTCGACGACCAGCGCCGGGGGGCCGACGAGGCGGTCGCCCGCCCGGGCCCAGTGCTCAGCCGTCATGAAGAGCACCTCCGGCCGGTAGACGAAGTCGCGGCCCTTCGCCCGGCCGAGGTGCATGTCGGTCTCCGCCAGCAGCTGTCCGATGGGATGCCGAGTGAGGAACACGTTGAGCTGCCTGATGATCTCCATCGTGACAGCCTGATGCCGCATGCGCGGGCTCGGCGACATCACCACCACCCCCTCGACCAGCTCGTAGCGGTACCCGTCGTCGGGCCGGTCGAGGAACTCGTCCGCCGTCATGCGGAGACCTTGGAGGGTCCCCTCGGCGCGCGCCTCCGCCCAGCCGGGCTCCATCAGGACCGGGTCGTTAGGGTGGCGATCCGCCTCGGTCAATCGCTGCTCCCATGCATGCGCCTTTCGGCGCGTCGTTCGTGCGCCGAGCTCCCAACCCACTGGACGACGGCGGGATGGTCGCCGGGCTCGGTTCACGGCGCGTGATGCTAACCCCGGGCGGGCCGCCTCCGCAATGCACACGACGGACAGCGACCGAACCTTCTTGGCTCGGCCCCGCCGTTGCGGTAGAGCGCGGCATTGCGACAGCTAGACCTCTTCGCGGAGCGGACGCTCCATGTCGTGCGCGCCAGGCGGGCGCTCCGCGACTTCGACCTGGCGGCGGCGTGTGAGGAGTTCCGGGCGACGCTCGCCGACTTCCCGTCTGACAGCGCCGCGCGGCAGGAGCTGGAGTGCGCGTCGGCCCTCCTCGCCCGGCGTGACCACCTCGCGCAGCAGCACGGAGACATGCTGGGCGCGGTGCTCGCCCTGCGCGACGAGGTGCCGCCCGAGCTCCTCGCTGCGTGGCACCGAGGCGTGGCGCGCGAGGCCGAAGCGCTCCACGGCGCCGGGTGCATTGTTCAGCGGGAGCCGGCCGGCGTTTACTGGCTCCTCGGCGGCGACCTCGAGCAGGGCGAGCGTTCGTTGCGCGCGACGCTCGCCCGCGATCCTGGGAACGCGCGGGCGCGCGCGGCGCACGGCGATGCGCTCTATCGGCTGGGTGACGTCGGCGGCGCGCGGGTGGAGTACGCCCGGGCCTTCGCGGAGCGCCCGGACGGCGTAGCGCTCGAGCGCATCGCCGATCCGGAGGTCGCCGCCCTCGGCGCGGCAGCGGCCTGCGAGTACGAGGTCGATGGAGATCCCGTCTTCTGGGTGGCAGCCGTCGGAGCGGTGGAAGGGATATTCGACGTTCCACCACCGACGCTTCCCGGGCTCGCAGACGAGCCGACCGCGCCCGGCCTCCTGTTCTACCGGGCGATGGCTGAACACCGGGCCGCGCGGACGCACGCCGAGCGGGTCGCGATCCGGGAGCGGATGAGGCGCCTGAGCCCGACGCTCTTCGCCAGATACCTGGAGCGACGAAGGTGAGCCCGCGCGGCCGCCGAGCCGCTCGTGGGCAACACTTGTAGCGGACTCTCGACGCCACGACTCGGCGACTACCTGTGGCCGGCGGCGGGCGCTAGCGTGCTGCTCGCGACCGTCACGGCGCTGTGCGTTGCGGCGGCGCGCGGGCAGCCCACTCCTGTGCCCGCAACCACGGCAATTGCGCGTCGCGGATCGCAGCTGAGGACCGAAGACGGAACATCGGATCCGAGTAGCCGACCCGTGGCGCGCCTCACGCCCGCCCCGCGGACCGAGATGGGCGCCGGTCGCCAACATCGTGACTTGTACCACGTCGGTCAGGCGGGGGTGGCGGCGGCGCTGCGCGGCTAGCTAGCGTACGGGTGTCGGGGAACGAGAGACTCCCAGCGGGCCGTTCGGCTCACGGAGTCCGACAGTCACACGATTCCGTCCCGTTCTGGAGGATCGAGCTGCACGCGGCCCCCGGCGGGCAGGGGCCCGGTGTACAGGTATTCGCAGGCGAGGTCGTGCAGCTCTGCGCCGGGTCCACGCAGGCGCAGGTCCGGATGTCGCCTCGGCTGTCCGGCCCCAGGTGGAACGCCTGACAGACCTCGTTCCCGAAGCACGCGCCTCCGCACTGCCGATAGTCGGATGACCCGCACGGCGTGACGCCGTTGGGAAAGCAGCCGCACGAGTTGGTGTAGGGCGTGAAATCGTAGTCCACTCCGCACTGCTCGCCCGCGGGGCAGGTCCCACCGCAGAGGGGCGGCTCGGCGGGACCAGTGCACGCGGTTCGGATCAGTGTCGTGGTCGTGGTGGTGGTCGGCACACGCGGTGCCGTTCCTTGGCGCCCTGCAATGAGCGGCATCCCGCTTGATACCGCACCGCGTGCCCTTGGCGGTCGTAACGCAACAGGTGACGAAGCCTGGCCTCCCGCACGTCGACCGCGCCGCGCATCTCTTCACCGCCCCTGCGCAGCTCCCGTTTTGCAGGGCGGCGCTCGCCTGCTCGACGGCGCACTTCACGTAGGCCCCATGGCTCGTCGTGGCGTCACAATCGCACCGGTCCGCAACGAACGCCCGGGCATTGGCGATGTCGGACCGGTCGGGGTCTGCGTGGGATCGCATGCGGCGAATCCGGCGCGGCCGGCCGCGACCAGCGACATGTGTGCACGGCCCCCCCGTAGCTAGTGCGGGCCGCCGCGCCTCAGAAGCAGGGCGGGAACGTCGCGGGGAAGGTCGTCCCGACGACGTTGCCGGTCCAGCAATTGCCCGTCCCGCTGGTGTCCCAGGCGAGATCGACCGCGAACACGGGGTTGATGAGCGGCGAGGGATTCGCGCCGTTCCCGGTCGCGTGGTTGAAGAGGATGCGGTTGAAATCGGGGTTCGGCTCGATGTCGAGCGCGTTGCACTGGTCGGGCGTGAGGTTGTTCGCGACGCAGAAGTTCGCGACCGCGATGCCGAACGAGTCGTTGCCCGTCACGACGTTGTGGTCGACCTGGTTCCGGTCCGTGGCGAGGACGAGGAGGCCGGTCCCCGGCGGCACGGCGCAGACCTCGTCGCTCGGGTCGAGGCAGCTGTTCGGTTTGTTGTTGTCGTGGCTGAAGTTGTGGTCGACGCGGTTGTCGGCGTTCTGCTTCACGTCGAGGAAGACGTTGGTGAACGTCAGCACGCCGCCCGTGTTCCCGGTGGCCTCGTTGTGGTCGACGCGCGAGTGCGAGCAGTTCTCGAGCTCGAATCCGCTCACGTTGCCCGTCGCCCGGTTGTGGTCGACGCGGACGTCGTGCGACTGCCCGATGTAGATGCCCGTGTCGTTGGCGCCGGTGGCGACGTTGCGGCTCACACGCCCGGGGCCGCAGTGCGACGGGAAGATGCCGTACTCGGCGTCGTCGTTCGCACTACAGGAGGTGACGCTCCAGTCGTCGACGCAGAAGAGGAAGATGCCGTCGCCACCGAAGCCGTTTACGGTGAGGCCAGTGACGCGCGCACCGCGGATACGCTGGGAGGCGTCACCGATACACGTGGCGCCGTCCGCGCCCTGCTTCGCGATGGCGATCCCCTGATCCTGTCCGCCTGCGTTCTCGAGCACGACGGCGCCGGCGCCGCCGGCCTGGGCCATGAGCGTGATGCCGTCCTTGTCGACCACGACGGCGCACATGTTCCCCGGCTCGGTCGGGCAGGGCCGCCCCGCCTCGTGATACGTGCCGGGCGCGATCATCACGATGTCACCCGTGCTCGCCTGATCGACCGCCGCCTGAATCGAGTGCCCTGACTTCACGTGGAAGACGCGGGCGGCCGTCGGGAGCGCCCCTCCGAGCAGCAGCAAGGAGGCCAGTGCCAGAGCCATGCGCGTCATGTGTTTCTCCTTTCCGCGTCGACTGCGGGGGCCATACCGCCATGCCGTCGCGGGCGTCAATGTCTAATAGGCCCACTGAGCTTGAACTCTTCGTGAGGAGCCGTCGCGCGCGGTGCGTTCGACCGTCATCAACCCGCTGAACCGGCCAAACGTCAGACCGGTCGCGACCGAATGGCTAGACCGAATGGCTCGATTGACCCGGGCCTTCGAGGGCTGGTACTCGGACGAGAGTATCCAGGAGGTTCACCGTGGCCGCGCAGATGAACGCGGGCACCGGCAATCGGCCAAGGTCAAACGGGGCTGCCGCGCAGGACACCGCCGGCGCCGCCCAGGAGGGGCAACCAATGACGACACGCAAGCTCGCAGCCGCGCTTGTGGTGACCGCAATGATGCTCGTGCCGGCCGCGCGCGCCGAGGTCGTCCCCGGGGACAAGATCACCGAAGCGAACATCGACAAGGTGAAGGACCTCATCTCGCCGGGTCTCGAATGGTGCATCAAGCACGGCTTCCCGCTCACCATCACGGAGACCAAGCACGTGGAGTGGCCGCGCGCCTACAAGGAAGCCACCGAGAAGTACGCCTCGCAGGTGAAGCTCGCGGCGGACGGCCGCTCGATGGAGAACTACGTCGCCGGCCAGCCGTTCCCCAACCCCGATCCGAAGGATCCGCAGTTCGTCCTCAAGATCATGTTCAACTACGACTATGGCTACGTGAACGGCCTCGACGACACCGACCTCAGGAACTTCGACGCCGACACCGGTGCGATCGCCGACCATGGGCCGCTCACCGTCGAGCGTCATTTTCTCCTCGACCACTTCCGGCGGCTCTTCTGGACTGGGCGGCTGTACGTCGACCCCAAACCCGAGAAGCCGAATCCCAACGGCTACCGTGCGCAGCAGGGCCTCTATCCGATCCTCGAGCCCTTCGACCTGAAGGGCGTGGGCGCGCTCGGGAACCGCTACACTTCCCCCGACAAGCAGGATGACTCGTGGCTCTACCTGCCGTCCCTGCGGCGGGTGCGCCGGCTCTCCACCGCCCAGCGCTCCGACGCCCTCTTCGGCCAGGACACCGACGTCGACAGCTACTACGGCTACGCGGGCCAGGTCAGCTGGATGGACTGGAAGTACCTCGGCGAGCGGGACCTCCTCGGCATCCTGCACGCCCAGCACTACCCCGTGAAGTGGCACGACAAGGTCGACTGGGCCTTCGACGAGGTCTGGGAGAAGCGGCGTGTCTACGTGCTCGAGGGCATCTCGAAGCTGCCGCAGTACGCCTACGGCAAGCGCGTGCTCTTCATCGACAAGGAAACCTGGGGCATCCCGTACTCCGACATCTACGACCGCTCGGGCGAGCTGTGGAAGATCTGGATCAACGACGTGAGCTACCGGAAGAAGGCCTTCGAGGGCGCCAACGTGATCGAGTACGAGGACGAGCTGCCGTTCGCACCGGCGATCGTCATGATCGACATGCAGCTCGAGCATGCGACCAAGGCGTCCCTGCCGAGCCCCCGCTTTCCCGGCGAGCAGGGCTGGTACTACCACCAGGGTGAGAAGGCCGGCGTCACCGACGACTGGTTCACGGTCGCGGCGCTCGTGAACGCGGGACACTGACGTCGAGGCGGGCGCCTCGCCCCCATTGACTCGGCACCCGTCGCGGGCGTAGCGGGTTAACGGTGTTAACCTCGACAGCCCGGGGGACGGCCCGCAAGAACGTCCGAGCCGCGATCCTCGACGCCGCCCGGCGGCTGTACTTCGCACACGGGGCCGACGGGGTCTCCGCCCGCAAGATCGCGCAGGCAGCCGGCTGCAGCCCGACCGCGCTCTACCTCTATTACCGCAACATCGACGACCTCCTCGAGCACCTGCGCATGGAGGGACACGCACTCCTCGCCGGCTCCCTGCGTCGGGTCGACCCTGCCCTGCCGGCGGTCGAGCAGGTGCGTGCCATGGGGCGGGCCTACTACGAGTTCGGCATGAAGCATCCGCACTACTACGCCTTGATGTTCAGCCTCCGCTCCACCGAGACGCCCCGCCGCGAGGCGGTGCACCGCGAGATGCAGACGCTGATGCTCCTGCGCGACGTGGTGCGGACGGGGATGGACCGCCGCGAGATCCGACGCGACCTCGACGTCATGGTCGCCACCAACGCGCTGTGGGCCCAGATCCACGGGCTCACGGCGCTCGCCGTGTCACGGCTGCTGATGGAGACGGCGCCGGGCCAGCAGGGCGAGGTGCTCGAGGCGGTGCTCGACGGCGCGGCGCGCTGGCTCGCACCCTGAACGCTCGCATGCGACGAGGTTTACAGCGTTAAGTGACGCCCTGGAGGCCCCGATGCTGACCCGGCTGTTCGCGCGCCACCGCGGAGCGGAGGCCGAAAGTGCGATCCGGCCGAACGCCGCCACCGACTGGCCGTTTCCCTTCCCGCCGCCCGGCCGCGCGCGGCCGACGCCACCCGGCGCCGTTCCTCCCGGCATCGCCTACCGCTGGCCGTTCCGGCCCGTCGACACGCCGCCGCTCCCGAGCCGCGGCGTGCCCGCGCCGGTGGGCCTCGCGGAGTTCAAACGGCAGGTGGCCGAATGGTGCGACGACGTCGGCGTCATCTCGCTCGACGACCCCGCCATCGCCCACGAGCGCGACGAGGTCCTGTACGTCTACCCGCACGCCCGCTCGCTCGTCTGCATGATCGGCGAGGAGAACAAGACCGCCATGCAGTCGCGCTACCTGCCGAGCGCCAACAGCGAGCTCTACCGCTGCGAGGAGCGTCTCTGGGAGATGGGGCGGCGGACGGTCAAGTACATCAACGCGCTCGGCGGCGAGGGGCTCACGACCACGATCGGCTGGCCGCAGGAGGTCGGGCAGCGGTGGGCGGACAAGATCTGGCCCCTCAGCCACAAGCTGGTCGCCCAGGCGGCCGGGCTCGGCGTGATCGGGCTCAGCCGGAACTTCCTCCACCGGAAGTTCGGCGCGTACTGCCTGATCGACACCGTGGTGACCAACCTGGAATGGCCCGCCTACGATGCCCCGGTCGAGTGGAACCCGTGCCTCCAGTGCAACCTGTGCGTCGCCTCGTGCCCGACCGAGGCCATCAAGCCGGAGGGCGACTTCGACTTCTTCGCCTGTTACAACCATACCTATCGCGACTCGATCCCCGGGTTCCTCGACCTCGTCTGGGATCTCGCCGAACGTCCTCGCAAGGCGTTCCGCAAACGCTGGACGGACACGCAGATCGCCGCGCTCTGGCAGGCGCTGTCGTTCAAGGTCGAGTACCGGTGCTTCAACTGCGTGGCGACGTGCCCGGCCGAGATCGAGACCGCCTTCCACGACGACCGCCAGGTCCGGCGCCGCTACGTGGACGAGACCCTCAAGCCCCTCACCTACACGCGCGCCGTCGAGGACGAGCAGTTCGTGATCGACACGCCGAGTGCCCGCGAGCGGTACGGCATTCCGCCCGGCGAGTGGCGCACACCGGTCGACCGGCGGGCCAGATCGGCCGAGGGCGTGCGGCTCGTCTCCCTCCGTCGCATCCGCACCCAGAGCGTCGATGCCATGATGCGCTGGATGCCGCAGTACTTCCGGAGCTACGAGGCACGCGGGCTCGCGTTCACCACCCACTTCCTGCTGAGCGGCCCCGGCGGCGGCGCCTGGACGATGCGCATCGCCGACGGGCGCTGCGAGGTACGCCCCGGCACGATCGACACGCCCGACCTGACAGTGCGCATGCCGGCGCTCCTCTTCCTCGCCATCCACCGCGGTGAGGCGAGCCCGGTGTGGGGACTCGTGACGGGTCGCATCCGGCTCGCCGGCCGCCGCCGTCTTTTCCTCCACTTTCCGCGGCTGTTCCCGACCGAGGCGCCGAGCTCAACGCTCGCACGGTGGGTCTTCCTCGCACGACGCTCGTTCGCGCGGCGACGTGGCTCGCGGGACACCGCGTCGAAAGCCGCGCTCCGCTGATGAATTTGCCCTATTGATTCATCCCGCCACGTGAGCGAAGCAACAAGGAATGGGCGTCGAACTCAACGGTATCGCGCACATCCAGCTCACGGTGACCGACGCGAGCTGCATCCCCTTCTGGGAGCAGCTCTGCCACTTCCTCGAGATGAGGACGCTCATCAAGAGCGACGACATCGTCTACTGCATCGGGAGCCGCACCGGGATCCTCGTACGCGCGGACCCGGAGGCGAGGAGCCGCGGCCCCTTCGACCAGCTCCGCGCGGGGCTGCACCACTTCTGCCTCCGCGCGCGCGAGCGCGGGGACGTCGATGCGATTCATCGCTTCGTCGCCGACGAGCTCGGCGCGAAGATCGTGCATCCGCCCGAGGACGCTCCGCACTTCGCCCCCGGCTACTACTCGGTCCTGTTCGAGGATCCGGAGGGGATCCGCGTCGAGGTGAACCACGTCCCCGGCAAGGGGCACTTCGGAGCGGAGGGCCGCCTCGGTCCCGGCGGCGAAGGGCCGGCCGATCGCTACGGCGAAGGCGGACTCACGGGCAGTCGCCGTCGAGGCGGTTGATCCGATGGTCGAATCGACGATCCACTACCTCGCCACGATGCCGGAGCGGCCCTTCTTTTATCTCTACGACCCTCCTGCGGGTGAACCCCGGCGGAACACCAAGGGTGATCGGCACACGGTCGCGATCCAGGACGCGCGCCGGCTCGATCCGCCACCATCGCTCGACGTAGAGGGGTTCATGCTCGCCCGTCACGTGACGGCGGTCGATGACCTGTACGACGAGCGGGCGGTCAAGCGCCTCTACTACCGCGAGGTCGAAGCCTTGGTGAAGGAGCTCACCGGCGCCTCGCGCGTCGTCGCCTTCGACCACAACGTGCGCAATACCGCGATGGCCGAACGCGGCGAGAACGGCGCCCAGGGCCCCGTGCGCTACGCGCACAACGACTACACCGAGCAGTCGGGGCCGCAGAGGGTGCGCGACCTCTTCGGCGCCGAGGCCGAACGGCTGCTGCGCAGCCGCTTCGCCGTCATCAACGTCTGGAAGCCGATCCGCGGGCCCGTCGAACAGGCCCCGCTGGCGGTGTGCGACGCCCGAACGATCGCCCCGGGGGACTTCGTCCCCACCGATCTTCGGTATCGAGATCGGACCGGAGAGGTCTACTCGCTCCGGTTCAGTCCGACTCACGCCTGGTTCTACTTCCCGATGATGCAGGCCGATGAGGCGATGCTCCTCAAGTGCTTCGACGCCGACCGGAGCCGCGCGCGGTTCACCGCGCACAGCGCGTTCGACGACCCGGGCTCTCGGGCGGATGCGCGGGCACGGGAGAGCATCGAGGTCCGGACGCTGGCGTTCTTCGGCGAGGCGTGACGTCGCCGAGTCGGGCGAGCGGCGGCGCGGGCCTCGCGATCGACTGCTGCGCGCTCGTGTACTTCGCCGCCACCGCGATGACGCCTCGAGCACGCGGCTGCCCGTCCTGCTGGTGGTCCCCTCGGGGGCACGCCGGTTGCTCACCGCTGCCTCACCGTGTTCGTCAGCCTGCGCGTCGGATGGGCGCTCATGGCGTTCGCCGCGCTGTTTGCGGCGACGCCGTCCGCGGCCGCGCCGCTCCTCTCGCATGCGCGGGGCCGCCGCACGTCGATGGCCGGCGTCAGCCACGTCGAGAAGCTCGTGCTCGACCGCGCCGCGCTCGCCGATCTGCGGGCGCACGACCACGCGGTGATCCCCGCCTTCCCGCTCGGCGGGACGCGGGACGCCGATCTCGTGGTCGACCGGTTCGAGCCCTTCGCGCCCGGGGCGCGGGTCGACGTCATGGAGGCGGGTGGGCGGCGGGAGATCGCGCTCCCCGACCAGGTCTACTTCAACGGGACCGTCGGGGGCGAGGACGACTCGCGCGTCCTCCTCATTGCCCGGCGTGATCGCGTCCACGGCTTCGTCGTGTCCCGGGGCGACGTCTACCCGTTCGGGCCGGCCCCGGAGGGGGGCCACCGCAGCTACGGGCTCCGGGACGCCGACCCGACGATCCACCACCCGCCCGGCGACTTCTGCAGCAACGACCTCCATCCCGAGGTGGTGAACGAGCCGCCCGTCGTTGCGGCCGCCGAGGTCGCCACAGACCCTGGGACGCTCAAGCTCGCAAACGTCGCGCTCGAGACCGATCAGGAGCTCCGCGCGAAGTTCTCGAGCGACCCGGCAGCGCTCGACTACCTCGCCTCGCTCGCCGCCGCCGCGACCACGATCTACGAGCGCGACACGGCGGTCCGCCTCCGCTTCTCCTACATCCGCCTCTGGGGCGCGGGTACCGTCGACCCGTGGACCGCGACCGACGCGAGCGCCGCCCTCGGCGAGCTCCGCACGTACTGGAACGACCCGGCCAACGACATGGCGTCGATCGCGGGTCCGCGCACGGTCGTCCACTTCCTCTCCGGCAAGCGCGTGCAGGGCGGGATCGCGTACCTCAACGTCCTCTGCAACGCGCGCTTCGGCTACGGCGTGTCGCAGGTCTTCGGCAGCTTCGACCTCTCGCGCCCGTCGCAGATCTGGGACGTGCTCGTCTTCTCGCACGAGCTCGGCCACAACTTCGGCTCGCCCCACACGCACTGCTACTCGCCGCCGATCGACGAGTGCTACAACCAGGAGACCGGCTGCTACGCGGGCCCGATCGTCGCCTCGCGCGGCACGGTCATGAGCTACTGCCACCTGCTGAGCGGTGGGCTCGCGAACATCGACCTCCTCTTCGGAAGCGCCGTGAGCGCGCGGATCGCGCAGAGTGTCGCGGGAGCATCGTGCCTCGAGACGGTCTCGGTTTCGCCGACGACCACGACGACCACGTCGACGACCACCACGAGCCCCCCGACCACCACGGTGACGACCTCGACCACGACCACCACGCGCCCGACCACCACCACGACGACGCGTCCGACAACGAGCTCCACGACGGTGACGACCACCACCACCCGCCCCACGACAACGTCGACCTCCTCGACCACCACGTCGTCGACGGCGCCGCCCCGGCGGGCCGGTGGCGACGCCGACGGGGACGGGGACGGCGCCCCCGATGACGTCGACAGCTGTCCAGGCACGCCGCCGGGCGACCTCGTCGACGCGACCGGCTGCAGCGTCTGCCCCTGCGACGGCCTCGGAGGGACGGGGTGGCAGTCGCGCGCGAGCTACCTCGGCTGCGTGCGCGCCGAGGCGAAGCGCCGCGTCGGTCACAGACTCTTCGCGCGCCGCGCGCAGCGACGCGCGCTCGTCGCGGCGCTGAAGTCGTCGTGCGCCCGGCCGAAGATGGTGCGCTGCTGCCTCTACAGTGGCCCGGCGGACGCGACCGGACGCTGCCGCATCATGCGTCCAGCGACCTGCGTGGCGAGCGGAAATTCGGCGGACCTCGGCCCGGGAAGCTGCATGCCGTCGCCCTGCGGCCGCTGACCCCGCGGGAGGCCTGACGTCCTCGTCGGCCTGACCTCCTTCCTGCTCCCGCTGCTCGTCGGCCAGCTGGACGTGCGGCTGGCAGCACCCCGCGTGCTGCGGCGCGGGGTTCCCCGCGAACCGCTGCCGGGTCGGCGCCCGGAGCGCCAGCAGTCGCCGCTCGTCGGCGCGCGCGTCCACCTGCTGGCGCTCGTGGGTGCCCTGCTGGTCGTACTCGCGCAGCTGAGCGGCGTGCTGATCCTCGAGGCCCGGGGTGGATACGAAGCGGAGCTCATGTTCACCGGGTGCCCGGGCAAGCGAGCCGCCGTCGCGGAGCAGCACGGCGCCCGCGGAGACCGGAAGGGCGCCGTCGCGCTGGCCCGACCAAGCAACCTGCTCCATCCGCAGCAGCAGTGGACTGCCGTGGAGCTCGCCCGGATGTCGGCTCTCGCCGGAGAATGACTTCCGTGCCCCCGACGGCCGTATCGCCCCGGGGCTTGCCGAGGAACCGGCGATCCCATAGCCTCGATTGGCGCGGGGGGCGCAGGAGGGGAGAACATGGCGGAGAAGCAGCACGGGAGTCACCCGCACCGGCACGCGCGGGGCTGTGAGCACAGGGCGATCGCTCACGAGGGGCACGTCGACTACCTGCACGACGGCCACCTGCACCACGTGGAGCACGAGCACGTCATCGAGTGCCTGCTCAAGGAGGACGCCGCGCATCCGGCCGCGTGCACGCCTCAGCATGCCTGCGGCGAGCACCAGGCACAGCACGCGCACGGCTCGGGCTGCGGTCACGAGGCCGTGCCCCATGCGGGCCACACCGACTACTGGGTGGGCGGGCACCTTCACCACCCCCACGGCAACCACTGCGACAACCACGGCTCCGTGAAGTCGGCCTGACCGGCGGCCGCAGCCGTCGCGGCAGCCCGTCGCGAACGCCTGCGGCGAGCGCGCGCGACGTGTAGTACGCCGCGGTCGTAACGCGTGCGCGTCAGAGGGTGTGGTACGCGGTCACGCCGCTCGGCGCCTGAGCGCCGCGGGGTGGCTTGCGACGGATGTGCACGCGGGATACGTGCGGGTCATGATCGACCTCTACTACTGGCCGACGCCGAACGGGTGGAAGATCTCCATCATGCTCGAGGAGTGCAGCCTCCCGTACACCGTGAAGCTGGTGAACATCGGCCGGGGCGAGCAGTTCTCGCCCGCGTTTCTCCGGCTGTCACCCAACAACCGCATGCCGGCCATCGTGGACCACGACCCGCCGGGCGGGGGCGAGCCGCTTGCGATCTTCGAGAGCGCGGCGATCCTCCAGTATCTCGCGGAGAAGGCGGGCAGGTTCTTGCCGCGCGACGTCCGCGGCAAGTACGACGTGCTCCAGTGGGTCGCCTGGCAGGTCGCGAACCTCGGCCCCGTGGCGGGGCAGCTCAATCACTTCACAAATTATGCCGCGGAGAAGATCCCGTATGCGATCGACCGCTTCGCGAGCGAGATGAACCGCCTGCTCGGCGTCCTCGAGCGGCGCCTCGCCGACCGACCCTACCTCGCCGGCGAGTACTCGATCGCCGATATCGCGACCTGGCCCTGGGTCTTCCCCGAGTATCAAGGGAGGAAGGTCCTCGCCGACTTCCCGCATGTGGCGCGCTGGTGGGACGCCGTCGCGAGCCGACCCGCCGTCCAGAAGGGCCGCGCGCTCGGCGACGAGCTCCGCCGCAGCGCGCCGCTCGATGACGAGGCGCGGCGGGTGCTGTTCGGCCAGACGGCCGCGAGTGTGGCGGAGGCGGAGCGAGGCGCCGGAGCGACGCGGACCAGAAGCTGAGCACCGCCCCAAGGACCATCGCCAGCCTCGCATTTCACATTGACTCTGCCCGGGCGAATGCGCGGGTGGAGATCAAAGCGGTCGTCAAACGTGAAAGACAGCAACCGCGCTGCAGATCCGCTATCATTGGCACATGTGCCAGCCACCCTCCTGGAAGCGGTGGATCGTCGTGAGCGCGCTTGTCTGCACGCTCGCCGGTCTCGTGCTGTGGGCGACGGACCCCGTCCAGCATCGCGAGGCGCCGCCGCGTCTCGCGAACGAGCAGCCACGTCGTGCGGTGCAACGCGCCGCGCTCGAGGTGGCTTCCCCAGAGCCGTGCGAGCGCAGCGACGGACTGCCGCCACCGTCATCCGCCGCCGTGCGCGCGGACACACTCTCGCCCGGCGGCCAGATCGTGCGAGCCGCCGTGACCCACGATGCCGCGTGGTCCGGCGGGGAGCCGGCGCGGGCCGTGTTTGCGCTGCCGCGGGCCGCCGCCCGCGTGCCCGCAGTCGACCAGGCGGACCGTCGCGAGCCCACGGCCGACCGGCCGGCTCTCCAGCGCGGCGGCGGGCGCCGGCTGCGGGGAAAACACCGCCGGCCGGCTCGCCACCGGCGCGCCGCCGAGCAGAGTGACGGCGGCGGCTCGATGGGCCAGCGCCTTCCGGGAGACACGCCGACCGTGCCGCCGACGGCGGCACCGCCCGCGCGGCAGGCCGCGACCGCGGCCACCGATGCCGCCGCGGCCGACGACGTCGCCTTCCACAGCGGTGATGACGTCCAGTTTCCCACCGCCGAGCGGGTCGCGATCCCGATCGACGGGAAGTCTCAACATGCGGGCGGCAGCGTCTCCCTCTGGGTGCAGCCCGGCTGGGAGCGCGGCAACGAGGACGACGCCACTCTCGTCCAACTCGGAGACCGGGTACGGCTCGCGAAGAGCGTCCATTTCCTGCGCCTCGAAGCCGCCGACGCCGAAGCCACGGACGCCGGCGAGGTCGCTGGCGTCGACGTCCCGATCACGGAATGGAACCCGGGCGAGTGGCACCAGGTGACCGCGACCTGGAGCGACCACGCCCTCTCGCTGTACGTCGACGGCGAGCTCGTCGGCCGGCGGATGGGCCGCGGACATGTCGATCTCCCACCCGACACCGAGCTCCTCGTCGGCTCGGACCTTGCCGAGAGCCGTCGGGTAGCACCGGGGCTGATCGGACGGGTCGATGTGCGAAGCCGGCCGCTCGAGGACGACGAGGTGGCGAGAGACTACCAGGACGCGGTCGGCGAGGATGAGCGACCCGCTCGCGGGAACGGGCCGGACGAGCGCGGGAACGGGCCCCATGACCGCGGGAAGGGGTCCGATGATCGCGGGGAAGGCTCCGATCGCGGGCACTCCCACGGGACCGATCGGGGCACTCCACGGTGAAGCGGCGCGCGCGCGGCGGGCGCTGAGGTGACGTCTACGCGCCCGGGGCAGACGCAGCTGGCGATCTGTCCTAGCGCGCCGGCAGGTAGGCGTCCGGTCCCTGGAGCGTCACGTGATCGGCATAGAGCCGTCCGTCGGCGGCCTCGAGTGCGACGCTCGTCCACACCGTGTCGGCGAGCCCCGGGCCGTCCGTGAGCCGGCCGCCGACGTCGATGTTGGGGAAGGTCTGGCGCAGCGTGATCGGGTCGTAGACGATCGTGGCGCTGCCGTGGTCAAGCGAGGTGTTGCCGCTCGCGAGGAGGTAGCCCGGCATCGCGATCGTGTAGTGCACCGTTCCGGTTTCCGTGCCCAACGGGGCGTGGATCGTGAGATTCACCGGCCCCGTCCCACCGACGACGCTCCAGGGCGGCTGCCCCGGGGGCAGCGAGGGCGTGTCGCTCGCGACCACGTAGACGTCGAAGCCACCGTCCACCGCGCCGAGGATCGTCCCCGTCGGGTAGGGCGCCGACATCGGGCCGGCGGACGTCGGCGCGTCGAAGGTCGCCGTCACCGCGACGTGGTACACGCCCGCCAAGTCGACGGTGAAGTCCTGGGCAGGATCGTAGAAGTAGCCGATGGCGTTGGCCCGGCCGGCGATCGTGTGGCTCGCGCCGCCGGGTCCGGTCACGACCACGCTCATGGCGGCGGGCAGCGTCGGCGCGAGCTGCGCGGCAAAGGAGAAGGCGTCGCCCGTTTCCAGGATGGTGCCGGGACGCACGGCGAGCGGGACGACGAAGGCGTCGATCGCCTGGCCCCGGAGCGTCAGGAGCGGCCCGTCCGACGGTCCGCCGTTCGCGCCCTCGAAGGGCGGGAAGACGTACGTCTCGCCGGTGTCGTCGTCGGGCAGATGCATCCAGAGGCTCGCGTAGATGCCGTACCCCTGGACCGCGTGGATGGCGTCGCGGTACACCGCTCCGCCGAACTGGAACTTGAAGTCCCCCGGCTGATCGCCCGCGACGCCCATCCCGGGCTGAAGCCCGTAGAGCTCGCCGAAACGCCAGTAGGCGGTGCCGTTGTCGTCGTCGCTGATGATCTCGCGCACGCGCTCGCCCGGGCGCTCGATCCCCGCGTACCAGTAGCCGTACCCGACGATGTCGCCCGGCTCTTCGGCAGCGTTCGCGCCGGTGCTGGTCGAGAACGCGAGCGGCAGCTCGCCCTTCCCCGCGCGCTCGGCGAAGCTCGGCGGGGGCGAGGACTCGTCGCCCTTCGAGAAGTAGTTGCCGTGCGCGACCCAGTCGGTCATCGCGGCCTCGATCGCGCCGTCCGTATCCTCGGCCGTGATCTGGACCCGCGCGGCCTCGCTGTCGCCTTGCCAGAGCACGTCTCCCGTGGCCCACGGGAGGAAGGCATGCGCCTCCCGCGGAAAGATGCCCGTCTGGAACCACTGGCGGGCCGACGCGACCGGGACGTCGTCGATCTCGTGCCGCCCGTGCGCGACAAAGCTGCTGTTCGGTTGGGCGACCACCTGGCCCCAGCGCGTGGCGCCCATCCAGAGGACACCGTCGGGGTCGGTGTAGGTCGCCACCGTCTTCACCACGAGCTCACCCGGGCCGGTCATCGTCAGCGGCACCGTCCCCGCCGGCGGCGTGAACGTACCGAACCGGTTCGCCGTGCCGTGCACCGAGAGCGTGACCGCCTGGTTCGGGTCGGAGTTCACCAGGAGCGTGGCATCCACCGTGACGTCCGCGGGTACGCCGGGCAGGACCGTCAGACCGGGGTTGAGGCTGTCCCCGACCTCGAGCGGCGTCATGGGAAGCACGGCGGGCTCGAGGTCGAGCGGCTCCGCCACGAACACCGTGTACGTACCGCCGCCGGTGTAGGTGTTGCCGTACACGTCGTCGACGGTCCCGTCGAGAACGATCGTGTATTCGCCGTAGAGGGGGAACTGATAGTCGAAGGCGCCCGAGCCCGTGCTCAGCTGGAAGACGTCGCCCAGGTGCCCGCCTCCGTTGTCCAGGACCTGCCCCTGCGAGGACGCGGGCGTGCGGGACGCGGCGCCGCGGAAGGGCTCGGGGCCGAGGGTCACGACCTGTGCATCGGGACGCGTGATCGTGGCGGTGAGGGAGCCCGACGGAAACCTGAAGGCGTGCGTCGGCACGTTGGCGAGCCGGCGCTCGCCCTGGCTCACCATCGGCACGTACGGCTCGAGCCGGTAGACGAGCGGCTGCCCGTCCTTCTTGCTGACGCGCGGGACGACGAAGCTGCCCGCCTGCGTGGCCATCCGGTCGACGATCCCGAACGCGGTCGCATCCTCGGCGGCCACCGTGCCCCGGCTCCCGTCCGCGCTGAAGACGTCCGTCAGGAGACCCCAGAAGAGATGCGGCGTCGCCGGGCTGCCCACAGGAAACGGCGGAAAGTAGAGCTCGTGGTTCGTGAGGAACGGGTTCACCTCCCGGCGCGCGCCGCCGAGCGAGCCGGTGAGACCGGTCCCGAAGGTGGAGAGCGAGAACGCGTACGTCCCGTCGTCCAGCCCCGGAGGAAGCGTCCGCGTGTAGGTGAACGGCGCCGAGTACACGTTCGGGGCGGTCTGGGCCAGGGCGCTCGGCACGAGCGCGTCGGCGAGGAGTGGCGGACCGTTCCAGTGCTCGACCGGGAGTCCCGTCGGCGTCAGGATGGTCGAGAAGAATTGGTTGGCCATCATTCGCGGCTCCCCGGCCGCGTTGTAGAGCCGGTGGAGCAGGATCGAGAACTGCGGCGTCTGGCCTGTCAGGGCGTCCGTCGAGTAGAACGTGATCGTCCCGGCCAGTGTCACGCTGGCGCCCGACTGGGAGAGGAGCCCGGACAGCTGAAAGTCCACGCGGTTCTCGAAGGTCGAGCCCGCGAGCACGAACGGCACGCCGCTGCCCGCGGGAGGCGTGAAGGGCACCTGACGCCAGGCGCCGGGCGCGGAGTTGACGGGCGCCCGCAGGACGTCGCCCGACGTCGGATCGATCCACCTGCCGTTCGTCGGGTCGTACTTCACCAGCACCCAGGCGCCAGGCGGCGCGACGACGTCGGCCGTGAAGCTGCCGTCGGCGGCGGCGGTCGCGAAGACGTCGTTGGCGCTGTTGGGGCTCGCGACGTACACCGGGAACGGGCCCGGAATCGCCCCCGCGGCCCCGACGACGTGCGTGTGGCCGGTGTCCTCGGGCGTGAGCGTGATCTTCGAGAAGTCGGGCGGCGCCACCGCCTGCGGGTAGTAGTCGTCGTCGCGGGACGGCAACGTGGTGGTGGTGACCGTGGTCGTGGTGGTGGTCGTCGTGCTCGTGGTCGAGGTGGCCGCCGTCGTGGTGGTGGTCGTGATGGTCGTCGTGCTCGTGGCGGGCGGGCTCGTCGCGGTCGTGCTGGTTGTCGTCGTGGTGGTGGTCGTCAGCGGCGCGCACTGGCCCGTCGCATCGCACACCCCGTTCGCGCAGGGGGTCCCGGCCACTTGGAACTCGCACGTGGTCGTGCAGCAGGAGTCGGCCGGCTCGCACACCTCGCCGGCACCGGTATCGAGCACCCCGTCCCCGCATCGCGAGCGCTCGGCCGTGAAGGACAACGGCTTCCTCCGGGGCTTCGCACGCACCGCGAACGTGCCACTCATCCGCGCACAGGTCGCGGCGTCGACCTGCGCCTTGAGCGTCGCCTTGCCCGGAAGCCCGGTGCACGCCGGCCAGGTGACCACGATCTGGGTGAACCGCTTGCGCGCCTTGATCTTCGTTGCGGCCGTCGCCGGACAGCCGCTCGCGAGCGTCACCTGCAACCCGGCGACGGTCAGCACATCGTTCTGCGGCCCTCCGTCCCGCACGACGAGCGGAGCCGCCAGCAGGTAGCGGCCGCCCGCGCAGGGAGCCGGCCCCTGGTTGCCGGCGAGCGCGGCCGGGGCCGCAAACAGCACGGCCGCCCTGGCCGCGAGCCTGAGCCCCAGTCTCATTGTGGTCCTCCGGGCGCCCAGTACGCGACGCGAGCCGCGGGCGCTCTCGGAGTTTCGGCAGCTTCCAGGTGGGAGTTTAGGACGCCTTCAGGCCGCGACGCCCGCCATCCCCGCGGGCCGCGGTGGCATCGCGCTCTGGTCGATCAGGCCGCGCTTCAGCAGGTCGGCGAGCGCCATGTCGAGCGTCTGCATCCCGAGCCGCTGCCCGGTCTGCATCATCGAGAGGAGCTGATGCAGCTTCGCCTCGCGGATCAGGTTCCGGACCGCGGGCGCGCCGACGAGGATCTCGCAGGCCGCGACCCGGCCGCCCCCCTTCTTCTTGACCAGCGTCTGCGCGATCACCGCCTCGAGCGACTCGGCGAGCATGGTGCGGATCTGGCCCTGCTGGCCCGCGGGGAACACGTCGATGATGCGGTCGATGGTCTTGGGCGCGCTCGACGTGTGAAGCGTCCCGAACACGAGGTGGCCGGTCTCGGCCGCGGTCAGGGCGAGCGAGATCGTCTCGAGATCGCGCATCTCGCCGATCAGGATGACGTCCGGGTCCTCGCGCAGCGCGCTCCGCAGCGCGTTGGTGAAGGAGTTGGTGTGCGGCCCGACCTCGCGCTGGTTCACCAGACAGCGCTTGGGGGGATGCACGAACTCGACCGGATCCTCGACCGTAAGGATGTGGGCGTCCCAGGTCTGGTTGATCAGGTCGACCATCGCGGCGAGCGTCGTCGACTTCCCGGAGCCCGTCGGTCCGGTGACCAGGACGAGCCCGCGCTCGCGGGAGCAGAGCTCCTTCAGCACCGGCGGCAGCTGGAGGCTCTCGAGCGAGGGGATCGTGGTCGGGATGGTGCGGAGCACGGCGCCCGGGCCGCGGCTGTGCAGGAAGACGTTGACGCGGAAGCGCCCGTGTCCGGGGAGCTCGCAGGCGAAGTCCACCTCGTGCTCGGTCTCGAAGGCGTTGCGCTGCGGCTCGCGCATGATCTCGTGGACGAGCGCGATCACCTCCGGGGCGCCGAGCCGCGGATGGTCCGTGCGGGCCAGGTCCCCGTGGATGCGCAGGAGCGGCGGCTCTCCCGTGCTCAGATGCAGATCCGAGGCGCCCTTCTCCACCGTCTCGCGCAGCAGCTCCTGCATCGTCGGCATCGGTGTCCTCCTCCGGCCCCGCGGGCCGGTCCGGCGGGTGTGCAAGGGGCCTGCCAGGAGCGGCCCGCCAGCGCACGGGGCGCGGCCGCCGCCGAGTGACGCGGGGGTGGCGCGGTGTCGCGTTCTGGTCGCGCCGAGCGCTCGCCATGGCGGCCGCGCAGCGCGTGCTACCGGCCCGCCTCCAGTGCCGTCACGTAGGCGCGGATACGGGCCGCGTTGGTGCCGAGGTCGCCCTTCCCGTCGCGCGACTTGGAGCGCACGTCCACCCGGCTCGCGCCCGCGCCGTCGGCGCGGACGCGGATCGCGATGTCGTCCTGGAAGCCGAACAGGCGGGTGGTGGCGACGGCCTCGATCGTGCCGCTCGCGTCGTCGGCGGCGGTGATCGTCCAGGCCGGCATCGTCTCCGCCGCCCGCCGCGCTCGCGCGAAGGCCTCGGCCGGCGGCACCGGGAGCCGCGCCGGCCGGAGGTCGGCGCAGCACGCCTGCTGGATGGGAGCGAAGGCCGGCGGGTAGGCGAGGTCGCGCCCGGCGTTCGCGGGCAGAGCGGCGGCGTGGCGCAAGACGGGCGGGTCGGCGAGGTCGGTGGTGAAGTCGTTGATGCGGGGAGCGCCGCGGCCGCGGGCGGCGATCGCCAGGAACGCGATACCGGCGATCAGCGCGACCGCGCCGCCGAGTCCGAGCCCGCGCCCGCGGGCGGCCTGCACGACCGTCACGAGCCCCACGCCGAGCGCGATCAACCCGCCGAGCGCGAATGCCACGAAACCTGCCAGTCCCGGCACGAGACGCAACCACGCGAGCGCGGGAGCGATCAGCATGGCCGCCACGGCGATGACGCCGATTTTCTCTCGCATCGGGCCTCCTACGGGAAGGCGACGAACAAGTCGGCGAGGTCGGTCGACTGGGCGGCGTCGCCGAGCAGTGGGCTCACACCGAAGATCTCCTCGACCGTGCGCAGCGTCGAGCTGTGTGTGTAGTGAATGCTGTTCGAGTACCCGCCGCCCTTCCCGAGCGGCGACAGCACGATCATCCCGATCGGGCCGTCGTTGGTCTCGGCTTCGTCCCACGTAATGAAGAGAGCTCCGTGGTCGGCGTAGGCCTGCGACGCGAGAATCCTCGGCACCTCCGTCGACAGCCACGTGTCCCCCTGCTTCACGGGATCGTTCACTGGAGCGCAAGAGCTGTGCATATCGTCGCACACGTTCGGCGTGATGAAGTTGTACCGTGCCACCGTGCCGGCGTTCAGGTCGCCTGCCCACTCTGCGTAGGGGCGCACGTGGGCGATGCAGTACGGGGCCGACGAGTTGTTGGCCTCCGTGACGTCGTCGAAATACACGAAGGGGTCATGCCGCACCACGTACTCGCCAACGTTGGTCAAGGGACAGGTCATGCCGCTGATGCCTTCCTGGTACGCCTTCCACGACACGCCGGCCGTGTTCAGCAGCGTGACGAGGTGGCTGGCGGTGCTCTGGTGATTCTGCGCGGGGGGATCGTCGTTGAGGACGCCGAAATTCGTGCCGGCCTCGAGCCAGAGGTAGTTCGGCTCGCTGGGATGCAGGCGAGGGGGATTGTAGTACTGCTCTGCGTGCGCGGCCATCGGCAGCAAGACGTTGTTGATGTACGGTGCGGCGGGGTTGCCCGCGATGCTCGCCCAGTCTTGGTTCTCCATGAGAATGACGAACACCGTCTTGATGTGGCCCGAGGCGAGTTGCCCGGGGAGAGTGGTGGTCGTTGTCACGGGTATCGCACACGCTGCGCCCGGCCCGCGCCGCCGGCAGGACACGAGCAATCCGCGCTTGCAGCGACGATACCCGCGGTGGTCCGGCAGGCCACACTCCGCAGCGATCCTTCGGCTGCATTCGCGACGACAGATGCGCATCGAGAAGCTCGTCCCGACGCGTGGGGTCGCCAGCACGCCGACCGCGAGCGCGGTGACCATGACGGCACCGGTCATCTTGGTCCACCGCCTCACGGCCGACACGAAACCTGGCACGTCCCGCTAGCCATGTCCATCACGGCGGGCACCGCACGGTGCGCTTGAACAACGGGGGGACACCGGCGCATTAGAACGGCGGGACGCCGACGATGAAGTTCGACCTGCTCTACGAGCTCCAGATCCCCAAGCCGCACGACGCGCGCAGCGAGTACCGCTGCTACCACGAGGCGCTCGAGCAGATCGCGCTCGCCGACCGGCTCGGCTTCGACACCGTGTGGGCGGTCGAGCACCACTTCCTCACGGAGTTCGCCCACTCCTCCGCGCCCGAGGTCTTCCTCTCGGCCGTCGCGCAACGGACACGGCAGATCCGCATCGGGCACGGCGTCGTGCTCTTGCCGGATCGCTTCAACCACCCGATCCGCGTCGCCGAGCGCGCCGCCGCGCTCGACATCCTCTCCGACGGCCGGCTCGAGTTCGGGACCGGCCGCTCCAGCCAGTACGAGCAGGCCGGCTTCGGGATCGACACCGAGCTGTCGCGCGCGATGTGGCAGGAGTCGCTCGAGATGATCCCCCGGATGTGGACGGAGGATCCCTTCAGCCACACCGGGCGGTTCGTGACCGTGCCGGCGCGCAGCATCGTCCCGAAGCCTCTCCAGCAGCCGCACCCACCGATCTGGATGGCGACCACGAGCCCCCAGTCGTGGGAGATCGCCGCGCGCAATGGCATCGGCGTCCTCGGACTCACGCTCTTCGTCAGCGTCCCGCAGCTCGCCGAGCGGGTCCGCGCCTACCGGACCGCGCTCACCGGCGCGAAGCCGGTCGGCAAGTTCGTGAACGACCGCGTGGCTGCCTTCACCGTCGTCCACGTCGCCGAGACGAAGGAGGATGCCGTCCTGAGCGGCGGCACCGAGGCCGCCATCAATTACCTCCTCTACGCCTTCCGTGTCCTCGGCGGCTTCGCCGACCCGACCGGCCGCGGCATGCAGCGCGAGTACGCCGAGCTCGAGATCAAGAGCACGCCCTATCGGGACATGATCGCCAAGGAGTACCCGATCATCGTGAAGATGCAGCGGAACGCATGCACCTTCGAGGATCTGGACCGAGAGGACATGGTCATCGTCGGCGACGTCGACCACTGCCTGCGGAAGGTCGAGCGATACCAGCGAGCTGGCCTGGACCACTTCATCGCGCTCATGCAGGCCGACCGCATTCCGCACGCAAAGGTGCTGCGCTCGATCGAGCTGTTCGCGACGCGGATCATGCCCCACTTCCGCTGACGGAATCGGCAGCCTCTACTTTCCCATGAGCTTGTCGTAGCGTCGCTGGATCTCCGCGGTGGAGAGATGCTCCTTCCGGGTCGCGACGAACCAGACGTGACCGAACGGATCCTCGATCTGACCCGAGCGATCGCCGTAGAACTGGTCCTCGACCGCTCGCACGACCTTGGCGCCCGCCGCCACCGCGCGCGCAACCAGCGCGTCGACGTCGTCGACGTAGAGATGGAGCTTCACCGGCGTGCCGCCGATCGACGTCGGCGAGAGGATACCGAAGTCGGGATACTCGTCGGCGAGCATGACCGGCGCGCCGGCGATCTCGAGCTCGGCGTGGCCGATTCGTCCGCTCGGCTCCGCGAGCCGCATGGTCTCCTTCGCGCCGAACGCCTTCCGGTAGAACTCGATCGCGCGGGTCGCGTCCTTGCAGCAGAGGTACGGGCTCAGGTTCGTCATGGCTTCCTCCCTTCGATGATGCTCATCGTCGCCGGCGTGGGCAGGATACGCGCCGTCCGCAGTCCCGCCCGCTCGATCAGCCTCCGGAAATCGGCCTCGGTGCGCTCCCGGCCGCCGGTCACGACGAGCATGTTGAGGTCCGTGTGCGCGAGCATCGCATCGAACGGCGACGACCCGGGCCGCTCGGGAAGGATCGGCTCGACGACGAGCAGCCTCGCTTCCGGCCCCATCGCGGCGCGGATGGTTCGCAGGATCGCGACGCTCCGCTCGTCGTCCCAGTCGTGAATGACGCTCTTGATGATGTAGGCGTCGGCCTTCGGCAGCGAGTCCGTGAAGAAGTCGCCGCCGACGAACTCGCACCGGCCGGCGACGCCGGTCTTCTCGGCGAGCGCCCGCGCGCCGTCGCGGCAGCGCGGCAGGTCGAAGACGATACCGCGGAGCTCGGGGTTCGCCTTAAGGATCGGCGGCAGAAGCGCACCGAAGCCGCCGCCCACGTCGACGATCGTGCGGAACGCGCTGAAGTCGTACGACACGGCCACCGCGCCCGCGATGTGACGGGTGAGCTGCACCATCGACTGGTTGAAGTTCGTCGACGCTCCCGGGTCGTTCGACGGCTCGACCCACGTGTCCCTGCCCTCCAGCTCCGGCACGGAGCGCCCCGTCCTGATGCAGTCGACGAGCCGCCCCCACGACCGCCAATGCTGCTCGCTGCCGAGCAGGAGCGCCCACGCCCGCACCGAATCGCTCGTGTCGCTCCGCAGGCAGGCGCCGAGCGGTGTGAGCGCGAAGGCGCCGTCGTCGCCGACGGCGCAGAGCTCGAGCGCGACGAGGGCCCGCAAGAGCCGGTGCACCGCATCGGGGTTCGCGTCGACCGCGCGAGCGATCTCCTCGCTCCGCTTCGGGCCGCCCGCGAGCGCGTCGGCGATGCCGAGCTCGGCGGCGGCGTGGATCGACTGCGGCACCCAGTAGCTCGTGATCATGCGCGAGAGCTGGAACGGCAGTGGAATCGGGGGTTGGCCCTGGCCGGTCATCGGGGGTCTCCTTTCAGTGGATCGCCTGGCGCCGTTCATAGCGCGACACCAGGATGGCGTCTTGGAAAAAAGTCCCGGCCCTTTGCGACGCGCTCACTCGTCCGTCCGGACGATGGGGACGCCGGAGGGATAGCGCGCGACCAGGAGCTCCCGCGGGCTCTGGCCCGTGAAATCCCGGAACTCCGCGTTGAAGTGGGGCTGGTCGTAGTAGCCGGCCGCGAGCGCCACGTCGGCAAGCGGGGCGACACCGCTCTCGAGCATGGCGAGCGCCAGCCGGAAGCGGACGAGCCGCGCATAGACCTTCGGTGTGACGCCGATCTGCTCGCGGAACGCCGCCGCCAGGCGGGTCTTCGAGAGCCCGGTCTCCTTGCGAAGCTCCGCGATCGCAACGGAGCCCTCGTGCGCCTCGATCTCGGCCGCAGCCCACGCGATCGTGGGGTCGATCGGACAGGCGCCGGTCAGCCGCGCAGCGAGCCATGCCGCCGCGAGGTCGAATCGCGCCGCGACCGACGGGGCGTCGCGGCACCGCTCGACGAGTTCGCGCACCGTGGGGCCGACGAGGTCCTCGAGCTCGACGACGAGCCCCGTCACCACGCCGAGCGGCGCCGCAAGGAGGGCGTACGCGCCGGCCGGCCGGAGCCGGATGCCGAGCACGTGGTGCCGATCCGGCGGCGCCGTCACGATCGGGCCGAGCTGCTGGCCGACGAGCCACGTGGTCGTAAAGGTCCCCGCGCCCCGGGGCTGGAGGAGCCGGTAGCGGTTGCCCATGAGATTCACGAGCAGCTCGAACATCCCGTGCGGGTAGTGCCGGTCCTGCGGCTCGGTGGTCGTGCCGCGGGTCTCCCAGATGAGCTCGACCAGACCCGCGAGCTCGGACGGCCGCCATTCGCTGTACGTCCAGCGGCCGCGGGGGGAATCGTGTTGCGAGCTGACGATCCTCACCACATCGCGGGCCTTATCACGGCGGATTTCGCGGCGTCCATGCCGCCGGTCGCGGCGCATCCAGCCGGTCCGTGCGGACTACAGGCGCGCCTGCGGCCGCGAGGCTTGGCGTCAGGGAGCCTGTATGATGCTGATCACGGCCGCGCAAGTGTAGCAGCGACGGCGGCAACGAGCCCCCAAGCCGTGAATTGCGACACGAGTAGCACCGTTGTTACGAGCGGTCGCCATGGCGCGCGAGATCACC
>Ga0209376_1000443_pt1 | contig 45507 bp, 43 predicted proteins | sample GraSoiAngelo_134_FD_185891 | JGI IMG/M metagenome (GOLD analysis project Ga0209376, IMG submission 185891) | Grasslands soil microbial communities from the Angelo Coastal Reserve, California, USA - 14_0929_05_30cm (SPAdes) (version 2) | ecosystem: Environmental > Terrestrial > Soil > Grasslands ...
GCTCGCGCTGATCGGCACGGTCGACCCCGAGGTCGGCAAGACCTACATCGTCGATTCGTTCATGGTCGTCGTGCTGGGGGGCGTCGGCAAGCTGGTCGGCACGGTCGTGGCGGCGGTCTGCATCGGGCTCTCGAACAAGCTCATCGAGCCGGCGATCGGCGGCACCGCGGCGGCGGTCTACGCCAAGGTGGCCGTGCTCGTCATCGTGATCTGGTTCCTCCAGTGGCGCCCCACCGGGCTCTTCGCGCAGCGGGGGCGCGCCGCGACGGAGACCGCGTGACGGCGCCCGTACGGCCGTGGGACCGGGAGCTCGTCCGGGTGGGGCTCTTCGGCGCCGTGTTCGCCGTCGGGCTGCCCACGGCGAACGGGCTGGGATTCGTCTCGGACTATTACCTGAACCTCTTCGGCAAGTACCTGGCCCTCGCGATCCTGGCGCTCGGCATGGATCTCATTTGGGGCTACACGGGCATCCTCTCGCTCGGCCAGGCGATCTTCTTCGGGATCGGAGCCTACTCGATCGGCATGCACATGATGCTCGAGTCCTCCGGCAAGGGCGTGTACGGCGAGCCGGTGCCCGACTTTATGATCTGGAACCAGGTCTATGCGCTCCCGCTCTTCTGGAAGCCCTACACGTCCGCCGTGTTCGCGATCGGGTCGTCGCTCCTGCTGCCGGCGCTCCTGGCGACGGTCATCGGCGTGCTGACCTTCCGGCGGCGGCTGCGCGGCACCTACTTCGCCATCCTCACGCAGGCGATCGCGTTCGCGGTGTGGCTCATGCTGAACCGCAACGAGATGAAGCTCGGCGGGACCAACGGCCTCACCGACTTCAAGTCCGTGCTGGGCTTCTCGCTGTCGAGCCCGGGGACGCTCCGGGCCCTCTACGTCGTCACCGCCGCCGTCCTCGTCGGCGCGCTCCTCCTCGCGCAGGCGATCGTCCGCTCGAAGACCGGGCTCGTCCTCGAGGCGATCCGCGACAACGAGCGGCGGCTGGAGTTCCTCGGCTACGACACGGCGGGCTTCAAGATCTTCGTGTTCGCGGTCTCGGCGGCGCTCGCCGGCCTGGCGGGACTGCTCTACGCCCCGCAGGTGGGGATCATCACGCCGAGCCAGGTCGGGGTGCTGCCCTCTCTCGAGATCGTGATCTGGGTCGCCTTCGGCGGCCGCGGCACGCTCTGGGGCGCGCTCGTCGGCGCGATCTCCGTGAACTGGCTCCGGAGCGTGCTCACCGGGACCTACCCGCGGCTCTGGCCGATCATCCTGGGCGGGCTCTTCATGGCGGTCATCCTGCTCTTCCCAGCCGGTCTGATCGGGCTCGCCGTCCGCGCCAAGGCGCTCGTGGCGCGGCGTGGGCGCGCCGTCGTCCCCGCAGCGGTCGCCGCATCGGGCGTCAACCAACACACGGCCTGAACCGTGGACACGCTGCTCTACGTCGAGAACCTCACGGTGTCGTTCGAGGGGTTCCTCGCGCTCCGGAACCTCAACCTGATCGTCGAGCGCACGGAGCGCGTCCGCCTGCTCATCGGGCCGAACGGCGCGGGCAAGACGACGCTCTTCGACGTGCTCACCGGTCACGTGGCGCCGTCGGCGGGGCGCGTCCTGTTCCGGGACACCGTCAATCTCGCGGCGATGTCCCCGCACGCGATCGCCAACGTCGGCGTGATCCGGAAGTTCCAGACGCCGTCGGTCTTCCCCGGGCACACGGTGTTCGAGAACATGCTCCTCGCCGCCGGACGCAAGCGCTTCGTCTCGACGCTCGCCGCGTGGCGCGCGTTCACGAGCCACGAGGCGATCGTCGCCACGCTCGCGCAGATGGGGCTCGCCGGGCGCGCGGGCGACCTCGCCGGCACGCTCTCCCACGGCGAGAAGCAGTGGCTCGAGATCGCGATGCTCCTCGTCGACGATCCGACGCTCCTCCTGCTCGACGAGCCCGCGGCCGGGATGACCCGACCGGAGAAGGAGCGGACGATCGCGCTCATCGAGGGCATCGTGGCGCGCTCGAGCTCGTGCGTCATGCTCATCGAGCACGACATGGAGTTCGTCCGGCGGGTCGCCCGGCAGGGCCACCGCGTCACGGTGCTGCACGAGGGCACCGTGCTCTCGGAGGGCTCGCTGGACCGTGTGCAGGCCGACGAACGCGTGATCGAGGCGTATCTCGGACGCGGCAAGGTCCGAGGGGCCGCCTGATGCTCGCCGTCCACGGGGTCGACGTCTACTACGGCGAGAGCCGCGTCCTGTCGCGCGTGGACCTGACGGTCGGCGACGGCCAGGTGGTGTGCGTCATGGGGCGCAACGGCGTGGGGAAGACGACGCTGCTCAAGACGATCGTGGGGCTCCTGGCGCAGCGCACGGGCACGCTCGCGTTCCGCGGCGTGGACATCACACGCCGGCCGCCCTACGAGCGCGCGCGGCTCGGCCTCGGCTACGTCCCCCAGGGGCGTGAGATCTTCCCGGCCCTGACCGTCCGTGAGAACCTCGTGCTCGGCGCCCGGCAGAAGTCGCCGGCGCCGGCGCAGCTGGACTACGTCCTCTCGCTCTTCCCCGGGCTCGGCGGGATGCTCGGCAAGCGAGGCGGGGACCTCTCCGGCGGCCAGCAGCAGCAGCTCGCCATCGCCCGAGCGCTGATCGCCGACCCGGCGCTCCTGCTCCTCGACGAGCCGACCGAGGGCATCCAGCCGTCCATCGTCGACGAGATCGCCGACGTGCTGCGGCGGATCAAGCGGGAGGGCCACCGGTCGATCCTGCTGGTCGAGCAGTACCTCGAGTTCGCACGCTCCATCTGCGACCGGTTCTACGTCATGGACAAGGGCTCCGTGGCCCTGGAGGGCGACCGGCAGACGTTCGACGTCGACGCCGTGAGCGCGCTGCTCAGCGTCTGACCGTCGGGGTGATCAGGGCTCTGACCGCGAAGGTGACGAACCGCTGAGCGAAGTTGCGGCGGGGTGCGGGCGTGGCGAAGCCCGGGTGCCCGCACCCAGTACAAAGGAGGCTCGACGATGCACCTCACCCCCCGCGAGCAGGAAAAGCTGTTGATCTTCACCGCCGCCGAGGTCGCCCGCCGCCGCCGGGGACGCGGCCTCAAGCTGAACCACCCCGAGGCGCTCGCGCTGATTACGGCGGAGATCCTCGAGGGTATCCGCGACGGACGGACGGTCTCCCAGCTCATGGAGGCCGGCCGCTCGGTGCTGAGTCGCGGCGACGTCATGGAGGGCGTGCCCGAGATGATCGACGACGTGCAGGTCGAGGGCACGTTCCCCGACGGCACCAAGCTCGTCACGATCCACAGCCCGATCCGCTGAGGCCGTGCGCGTGGGGATCGAATCGCTGAGCGCCGAGGCAGCCGTACCCGACCTTCCGGTGCTGTCCGCGCTCCTGGCGGACGCGGTGGAGAGTGGCGCGTCGATCGGCTTCCTGCCGCCGCTGGCGCCGGGCGAGGCCGACGCCTACTGGCGCACGGTGGTCGCGGCGCTCCGCCAGGACACGCGCGTGCTGCTGGTCGCGCGCGACGCCGCGGGCGCGGTGGTGGGCTCGGCGCAGCTCGAGCTGGCGGTGCGCCCGAACGCGCGTCATCGTGCCGAGGTCGCGAAGGTCATGGTGCACACGCAGGCCAGGCGCCAGGGGATCGGGCGCGCGCTCCTGCGCGCGGTCGAGGCGGAGGCGCGGCGCCGCGGGCGGACGACGCTCGTGCTCGACACGCGCCGCGGTGATCACGCGGAGCGGCTCTACGCGGGCGTGGGCTGGACGCTCGCCGGCGTGATACCGAAATACGCGCGGAGCGCCGACGGGCGCGTGGACCCGAGCGCCTTCTACTATAAGCTCCTGGAGGGGACCTCACATGATTCCGGGTGAGTACGTACTTGGCGACGGCGACATCGTGGCGAACGCGGGGCGCAGGACGGTCGAGCTGACCGTGGCGAACACGGGAGACCGGCCCGTACAAGTCGGCTCCCACTTCCACTTCTTCGAGGTGAACCGGGCGCTCACGTTCGACCGCGCCCAGGCGTTCGGCATGCGCCTCAACGTGCCCGCCGGCACCGCGGTCCGCTTCGAGCCCGGTGACGAGAAGCGCGTGACGCTCGTCGAGCTGGCCGGCGCCCGCCGCGTCTTCGGGCTCAACGCGCTCACCGACGGAGCCGACAAGGAGCAGGCGCTCGCGCGGCTCGCCGCGTGGGAAGCGCGGCGTCCATGAGCCTGCGCCTGACGCGGCGTCAGTACGCCGATCTCTACGGTCCGACGACCGGCGACCGCGTGCGTCTCGCCGACACCGAGCTCCTGATCCGCATCGAGCGCGACCTGACCGTGGCTGGTGAGGAGGCGAAGTTCGGCGGTGGCAAGGTGATCCGCGACGGGATGGGTCAGTCGGCGCGGGCGACCCGGGCCGACGGCGTCCTCGACGTCGTCGTCACCAACGCCGTCATCGTGGACCACTGGGGGATCGTGAAGGCCGACATCGGCATCCGTGACGGGCGCATCGTCGCCGTGGGCAAGGCCGGCAACCCCGACCTCATGGCCGGCGTGTCGCCGGGGATGGTCGTCGGGGCCGGGACCGAGGTGATCGCGGGCGAGGGAAAGATCATCACCGCGGGCGGGCTCGACACGCACATCCACTTCATCTGTCCGCAGCTCGTCTACGAGGCGCTGAGCGCCGGCCTCACGACGATGGTCGGCGGCGGCTCGGGCCCCGCCACAGGCACCAACGCGACGACGTGCACGCCCGGGTCGTGGAATGTCCACCGTATGCTCGAGGCTGCCGAGGCGTTTCCGGTCAATCTGGGCTTTCTCGGGAAGGGCAACGCCTCCGCGCCCGACCCCCTCCGCGAGCAAATTGCCGCGGGCGCGATCGGGCTCAAGCTCCACGAGGACTGGGGGACGACGCCGGCCGCGATCGACTGTGCGCTCTCGGTCGCGGACGAGCACGACGTGCAGGTCGCGATCCACACCGACACGCTCAACGAGGCGGGGTTCGTCGAGGACTCGATCCGCGCCTTCCGAGGCCGGACGATCCACACCTACCACACCGAGGGCGCGGGCGGCGGCCACGCCCCCGACATCATCCGTGTCTGCGGCGAGCCGAACTGCCTGCCCTCGTCCACGAACCCGACGATGCCCTTCACCGTGAACACGATGGACGAGCACCTCGACATGCTCATGGTCTGCCACCATCTCAACGCCAAGATCCCCGAGGATCTCGCCTTCGCCGAGTCGCGAATCCGGGCCGAGACGATCGCCGCCGAGGACGTCCTGCACGACCTGGGCGCGATCAGCATGATGTCTTCCGACTCGCAGGCGATGGGGCGGATCGGTGAGGTGATCATCCGCACGTGGCAGACGGCGGACAAGATGAAGCGACAGCGCGGGCCGCTGCCGGGCGAGGCGCCGGGCGACGACAACCTGCGCGTCAAGCGCTACGTCGCGAAGTACACGATCAACCCCGCGATCGCCCACGGTCTGGCCGCCGAGGTCGGCTCGATCGAGCCGGGCAAGCTCGCGGACCTCGTGCTCTGGCGCCCGGCGTTCTTCGGCGTCAAGCCCGAGCTGGTGGTCAAGGGCGGCGTCATCGCGTGGGCGGCGATGGGAGACCCCAACGCCTCGATCCCGACGCCCCAGCCAGTGCTCTACCGCCCGATGTTCGGTGCCTTCGGCCGCGCCCGGGCCGCCGCAGCCGTCACGTTCGTCTCGAAGGCGGCGCTCGCGCAAGACGTGCCGCGCCGTCTGGGCCTCGCCCGGCGTGTGGTCGCGGTCGGCAGGTGCCGCGCGATCGGTAAGCGCGATATGATTCACAACGACGCGCTGCCGCGGATCGAGGTGGACCCGGAGACCTACGAGGTGCGAGCTGACGGCGAGTTGCTCACGTGCGAGCCGGTAGCCGTCCTGCCGATGGCGCAGCGGTACTTTCTCTTTTGATGGGGGGCCCCGAGATGGCCCCCCATACCCCCCCACCCGCGCCTCGATCGAGCCAAGGGCTCGATCGCGCTGGCGGCTCTGCCGTGCCTGTTGTCACCGAGCCCCGTGTTCACGTGCACGACGTGGAGCTCGCCGGGCTCGAGAGGGACGTGCTCGTGCTGACCGCCGAGGAGCGGCGCTGGGGGCGCCGCCGCGTCACGACTCGCGCCGGCCGGGCGCTCGCGCTGGCGCTCCCGACGGGCAGCGTCCTGGTCCCCGGCGACGTCCTCTACGTCGGCCCGGGCTGGTATGTGGCGGTCGAGGCGGCGGCGGAGCCCGTGCTCGCCGTCACGCCGCGCTCGCGCGAGGAGGCGGTCCGAGTCGCCTTCGAGGTCGGCAACCGCCACTTCACGCTTGCGCTCGACGGTGAGCAGCTTCTGGTGCCCGACGACCCGGCGATGGACCAGCTCCTGACCCGGCTCGGCGTCGACTTCGAGCGTCGCGCGGCAGTGTTCGTCCCCGTCGGCCCGGGTCACGGTCATGACCACTGATCCCGCGTTCCTGGCGCTCCTCCAGCTCGCCGACGGCCTCTTCCCCGCCGGCGGCTTCGCCCATTCGTTCGGCCTCGAGACGTACGTCCAGGAGGGGCGCGTCGACGACGCGGCGGGCCTCGAGGCGTTCGTCGTCGCCCACCTCGAGGGAAGCGCGGGGCCGTGCGACGCCGTGGCGGTGGCGCACGCGACCCGGATCGCCGCCCGCGACGACGTCGGGGAAGCCGTGGCGCTCGACGCGCGGCTCGACGCGATGAAGTGCGTCCCAGAGTTCCGCGCCGCGAGCCGCCAGATGGGGCGTCAGACGCTCCGCGCAACTTCCGCCCTCGACGACGATCGGTTCCTCGCCGAGCTCCTCCACGCGGTGGAGGACGGCCTGGCGCCCGGCCACCATGCTCTCGCCTTTGGCGTGGCACTGGGCCGCGCGGGCGCCGACGCCGAGCGGGCCGCGGTCGCGTATCTCTACTCCACGGCGGCGTTGCTGGTCGGCGCGGGGCTGCGCCTGATCGCCCTCGGCCAGATGCAGGGCCAGCGCCTCCTCGCCCGACTGCGGCCGCGCCTCGCGCGGCTCGGCTCCGAGGCGGCCGCGCGGAAGGTGGACGACCTGTGGAGCTTCAACCCCGGTCTCGAGCTCGCGGGGCTTCGTCACGCGACGCTCGACAGGAGATTGTTCAGGTCGTGAGCGCACGGGCTTGCCTCCCGCGGCCGCTCAAGATCGGAATCGGTGGCCCCGTCGGCTCGGGCAAGACCGCGCTGACCGAGGCGCTGTGCCTCCGGCTCCGCGACGCGTTCGACATGGCCGTGATCACCAATGACATCTACACCAAGGAGGACGCGGAGTTCCTCGTCCGGCGCGGCGCCCTGCCGGCAGCGCGGGTCGTCGGGGTCGAGACGGGCGGCTGCCCCCACACGGCGATAAGGGAAGATGCATCAGTGAATCTTGAAGCCACGCACCTCCTCATGAAAGAATTTCCGAACCTCGATTTGCTCTTGATCGAAAGCGGGGGCGATAATTTAGCCGCGACCTTCAGTCCCGAGCTCGTGGACGCGACGATCTACGTCATCGACGTCGCCGAGGGCGAGAAGATCCCACGCAAGGGCGGGCCGGGCATCACGCGCTCGGACCTGCTCGTCATCAACAAGATCGACCTGGCGCCCCACGTTGGCGCCGACCTGGCCGTCATGGAGCGCGACGCCCGCCGGATGCGTGGCGGGCGCCCCTTCGTCTTCACGAACCTCAAGACGGGTGAAGGAGCCGATGCGGTCCTCTCGTGGATCCGCCACGACCTCCTGCTGGCGCCCGCATCCCGCTGAGCCCGAGCCCGCACGGGTCGGGCGGGACGGCACGCTCGCGCTCGCCCTGGAGCGGCGGGACGGCGCGACCGTCCTCGGAGCGTGCCGGTATAGGCTGCCGCTTCAGGTGCTGAGCCCGATGGCGCTCGACGACCCCGCCGCGGTCGTCTCCGTCCTGAACCCGACGGGTGGGCTCGTCGGTGGCGATCGGCTCGCAATCGACGTCACCATCGGGCCGGCGGCCCACGGCTGTCTCACGACGCCCTCGGCCACCAAGGTCTACCGCACGGCGGGCGCCGCGGCCGAGCAGCGGGTGCACATTCGCCTCGGCGCCGGCGCCATTCTGGAGTGGGTTCCCGACCACACGATCCCGTTCGCGGGCTCGGCCTTCCGTCAGGCCATCGACTGCGAGGCGGAGGACGGCGCCACGCTGATCCTCACGGACGCCTTCGCCGCGGGGCGCATCGCGCGCGGCGAGGCGTGGCGGTTCGCGCTCCTCGAGAGCGCCGTCACCGTGCGTGACCGCCGCGGCTTGATCCTCCACGACCGGTTCGTGCTGACGGCGGCGCGGGCGGTGCAGGGGCTCGGCTTCACCGAGGATCACCCTTACTTCGGCTCGTTCGTCGTGGTGGCCGACTCGGGGCTCGACGCCTTCGCCGCCGCGGCCGGGCGGCTGCTGCGAGAGACCGCCGGCGCCGTCGGAGGCGTGGGAGCGCTCCCGCGTCGCGGAGCGGTCGTCCGCTGCCTCGCCCGAAGCGCGCCCGCGCTCACGGCGCTGGTCGAGGCGCTCTGGGCCGTCGCGCGTCGCGAGCTCCTCGGGCTTCCCGCGCTCGCGCTACGCAAGGCGTGATACACTGCGGGCTGGCTCCATGTTCAATCTGATCCCGAAGGAAGTCCGGTTCTTCGACTACTTCGAGCAGCAGTCTCAGAACATCATCCGGGCCACCGGTCTCCTCCACGAGCTGGTCCACACCTTTTCCGACGCGCGGGCCAAGGCGTACGCGATCAAGGAGGTCGAGCACGCGGGCGACCAGATCACCCACGAGATCGTCCGGCGACTGAACACGACCTTCATCACGCCGATCGACCGCGAAGACATCCACGACCTCGCGACTCGCCTCGACGACGTCCTCGACTACCTCGAGGCCGCCGCCGAGCGGCTGGTCGTCTACCGTATCAAGGAGCCCACCTCGGCGTGCCGGGCGATGGTCGAGGTGATCACGGCCCAGGTCGCGGCGATGGACCGCTGCATCCGGTGCCTTCGCACGATGGACCCGGGCTTCCACGAGCACGCCGTAGAGGTGAACCGGCTCGAGAACCGCGCCGACAGCCTGTTGCGCGAGAGCCTCGCGGCGATGTTCGACGAGCAGCCGGACCCGATCGAGGTGATCAAATGGAAGGAGATCTATGAGACGCTGGAGGCCGTCACCGACCGCTGCGAGGACGTGGCGAACGTGATCGAGGGAATCATCCTCAAGATGGCGTGACCGCCGCACCGCCCCGCCCGTGCTGACCGCCGTCGTCTTCATCATCGTCGTCGCGCTCGTCTTCGACTTCATCAACGGCTTTCACGACGCCGCCAATTCCATCGCCACGGTCGTCTCGACCCGGGTGCTGACGCCGCTCCAGGCGGTCGTGTGGGCGGCGTTCTTCAACTTCGTCGCGGCCTTCGGTTTCGGCGTCGGCGTCGCTCGCACCGTCGGCAAGGGCGTCGTGGAGACGAGCGTCGTCGACCAGTGGGTGATCCTCGCGGGGCTCATCGGCGCGATCGTCTGGGACCTCATCACCTGGTACTGGGGGCTCCCGACCAGCTCATCGCACGCGCTCATCGGCGGCTTCGCCGGCGCGGCCATCGTGAAAGCCGGGTTCGGCGGGCTGGTCCTGGCCGGGCTCGTCAAGATCGGCGTCTTCATGGTGCTCGCGCCGCTGATCGGCCTCGTCGTCGGGTTTGCGATGATGCTGCTCACGCTCTGGACGTTCAAGAGCCAGACGCCGGGTCGCGTGGACCGCATCTTCCGCCGCGGCCAACTGCTGTCGGCCGCCGCCTACAGCCTCGGCCACGGCACCAACGACGCCCAGAAGACGATGGGCATCATCGCGGTGCTCCTCTTCACGACGGGCCACCTCGGCCCCGAGTTTTATGTGCCGTTCTGGGTCGTGCTCGCGGCGCACGCGGCGCTCGGCCTCGGCACGATGGCCGGGGGCTGGCGGATCGTCAAGACCATGGGCATGCGCATCACCAAGCTCCGCCCCTTCGGCGGCTTCTGCGCCGAGACCGCCGGCGCGGTCACGCTGATCGGCACCGCCCTCGCCGGCATTCCGGTCAGCACCACGCACACCATCACGGGCGCGATCATGGGGGTCGGCGCCATCCAGCGCTTCTCTGCCGTGCGCTGGGGGGTGGCCGGGCGCATCGTCTGGGCGTGGATCTTCACGATCCCCGCCTCGGCGCTCGTCGCCGGGGCCACGTGGTTCGTGATCCGCCTGCTCGCCGCCTGAGCCGCGGGCCGGAATCCGCGATTGTCTAGACAGGTCCTGAACGAGCCCGTCCCGACCCGAGTTATCCACGGACGGCCCTGAGAAGCGCCGCGTTCGCGGCGAGTTAGCCGTTGTGGATGGCCGTGGATAAGCCCGCCCGACCGGTCCCCGAAATAGTTTGACACTTATGGAAGTATCGATATATGATCGGCCTCGACTCGGTCGGAGGAGGAGGCACGGCATGGCGAACGAGACCCTCAAGCAGATCGTGAAGGAGAAATACGGGCAGGCGGCTCAGCGGGTCACGAGCGGCGACAGCGGCTGCTGCGGGAGCACGGCGGCCCGGGGCGGGTGCGACCCGATCACGTCGAACCTCTACGCGGCAGGCGAGACGGCGGGCCTCCCCGCGCAGGCGGTCGCCGCGTCCCTCGGCTGCGGGAACCCGACGGCGCTCGCCGATCTCCGGCCAGGGGAAACGGTGCTGGACCTCGGCTCGGGTGGAGGCATCGACGTCCTCCTGTCCGCCAAGCGGGTGGGGCCGACGGGCAAGGCGTACGGGCTGGACATGACCGACGAGATGCTCGCGCTGGCCCGAGACAACCAGCGGACGTCGGGCGTCGGGAACGTCGAGTTCCTGCGAGGCGAGATCGAGAACGTCCCATTGCCCGACGGTTCCGTGGACGTCATCATCTCCAACTGTGTCATCAATCTCTCGGCGGACAAGGACCGCGTCTTTGCCGAGGCGTTCCGCGTGCTGAAGCCGGGAGGCCGGCTGGCCGTCTCCGACGTGGTCGTCCGAGGCGAGGTGCCTGCCGCGATCAGGAAGAGCGTCGAGTTGTGGATCGGCTGCGTCGCCGGCGCGCTCGGCGAGCACGAGTACCGGGAGAAGCTCGCGAAAGCCGGCTTCGAGGCGATCGACGTCGAGCCCACCCGGATCTACCGTGTCGAGGACGCGGGCGAGCTGCTCGCCGGCGCCGGCTTCGACACCGACGCGATCGCGGCCGAGGTGGACGGCAAGTTCATGAGCGCGTTCGTCCGGGCGCGGAAGCCGACGGGGTAGGGCGTCGCCTACCTCGTCCTCCTGGCGGCGAACGTCGTCTACGCGACGTCCTACGTCGCGACGCGTGTCGTTCTCGCCGACGTCCCGCCGGCGACGCTCGCTCTCGCCCGCCTCGTCGTGGCCTCGCTCGCGCTCTCACCGCTGGTGCGCCGCGAGGCCGGGAGCCCGGCGCCCACGGGGCGCGACCGGTGGACGGTCGTCTGGATGGGGATCCTCGGTTTCGGAGCGGCGTTCGTCCTGGCCAACTGGGGGATCGCCGCCTCGACGGCCACGAACGCCGCGCTCCTGATCGTCGTCGAGCCCGTCGCGCTCATGCTCCTCGGGCCCGCCCTACTGGGTGAGCGCCTGACGGCACGCGAGGCCGTGAGCGCCGCGCTCGCCGTCGCCGGCGCGGCGCTCGTCGTGGTCGACGGCGTTCCCGGGGTGACGCAGCGGCTCGTCCCCCACTGGCGCGGCGACCTGCTGCTGATCCTCTCGGCGCTCGCCTACGCGTCCTACTCGCTCCTCGGCCGTCGCGTCCTCGTCCGTCACGAGGCCCGACGGGTCACGGCGTCGTCGATCCTGTGGGGCGCCGTGGCGATGCTGCCGCTGGCGCTCGGCGAGTGGCTCGCCGGGCAGCGCCCGGTCTGGACCGGTGCGGCCGTCGCCGGGACGCTCTACCTCGGCGTCGTCGTCACGGCGCTCGGCTACCTCGTGTGGAACTGGGCGCTCCGGCGGGTCGAGGCGCCGCGCGCGGCGATCTTCCTCTGCGTCCAGCCCGCGGCGGGGGCCGGGCTCGGGGTGGGCCTGCTGGACGAGCCGCTGACCGTCTTCACCCTCGTGGGGGGCGGGCTGATCCTCGGCGGCGTCCTCCTGGCATTCGGCAGCGCAGCGCGGTGACGGTATACTCGAACACGTGGCCGAACCGCACCGTTACCAGCTCCAGAGGGCCGCCGCCAACCGCCTGATTCTCGAGCTCCTCGATGTGGCGGGCGTGCCGACGGACCGCCGGCTCTACTACCAGCAGCTCCTCACCACGGTGCTCAAGCTCCACGAGGACGGGGCGCTCACGGGCGACCTCAAGATCACCAACACCGCGCTCAAGGAGCTGCGCTACGCGTACAAGGTCTTCGCGCCGTACAGCGGCGTGCGCAAGGTCACCGTCTTCGGCTCCGCGCGGACGGCGCCCGATGAGGCCGCGGCGGTCGCCGCGCGTGAGTTCGGCCGGCGCATGGTCGCGGAGGGCTGGATGGTGGTGACGGGCGCGGGCGGCGGCATCATGGGCGCCGCGCAGCAGGGAGCCGGGCGTGAGCAGAGCTTCGGGCTCAACATCCGGCTGCCGTTCGAGCAGGAGGCGAACCCCTGGATCGCCTCCGACCCGAAGCTCATCACGTTCAAGTACTTCTTCACGCGCAAGCTCTTCCTCCTGAAGGAGGCGAGCGCGATCGCGCTCTTCCCGGGCGGCTTTGGCACAATGGACGAGTGCTTCGAGTTCCTCACGCTCGCCCAGACGGGCAAGGCGACGGTCGTCCCCGTCGCGCTCATCGAGCCCGGGCCAAAGCCCTACTGGCGCATCTGGGACCGCTGGATCGGGACGCTCGTGGAGCGGAAGCTGATCGACGGCGACGACATGGCCTTCTACCGCATCGTGGACACCGTGGACGAGGCGGTCGAGGAGATCACGCGCTTCTACCGCGTCTACCACTCCGCCCGAATCGTCGGTGACAAGTTCGTGATTCGGCTCCTGCGCCCGATCGCGAGCGCACATCTCGCGGAGCTCCAGGCCAAGTTCGACGACATCCTCGCAGGGCCGGTGGACCAGGCGCCGGGGCCGGTGGAGCAGGAGCTCAACGAGTTCCCCGAGCTGCCACGGCTCATCCTGCCCTTCAACCGCGCGTCCTACTCGCGCCTTCGGCAGCTCATCGACTTCGTCAACCAGCTTTAGGAGTGCGTCGCCCCGATCGCGGTTCGAGCGCGGGCTTTGCCCGCGCAATCCCGGGGGGAGGCAGTCAACTACTCCGGCTCGGGGCGCTCCACGGTGATCTGGCACTCCGTGCAGGCCCACGTGCGCAGGACGGCCTTCGTGCGGTCGTCGCGGCGGAGCGTCCAGGGGATGAGGGCCTGCCGCCCGCACCTGGGGCAGCGCTCGGGGCGCGCGCCCGGCGGGAGCGTCGCGGGCAGCCACGGAACTTTTGCCGGCATCGGCTCGATGATAGCACCGCCCCCGCGCGCAGGGGATGCGCGCCCCCTAGGTCCGGACCGCGGCGGGCGAGTACAATACCGGCATGAGACGGTTCCGGGTGGGGCTCGGACAGATCAACCCGACGGTCGGCGATTTCGAGGGCAACGTGCAAAAGATCGTCGAGGCGATCGAGCGGGCCCGCGCGCTGGGCTGCCAGCTCGTGGCGTTCCCCGAGCTGGCCGTCCCGGGCTACCCGCCCGAGGACCTCCTGTTCAAGCCGGCCTTCATCGAGGCCAATCGGAAGGCGCTCGACGTGGTCACGCGCGCCTCGCGCGGCCTCACCGTGGTCGTGGGCTTCGTGGACAAGCGCGACGACATCTTCAACGCGGCGGCGATCCTTCACGACGGTGCGTGCGCCGGCGTCTACCACAAGCAGTACCTGCCCAACTACGGCGTCTTCGACGAGAACCGCTACTTCCAGGCGGGCACCGAGGCGCCCGTCTTCGCCGTGGGCGAGACCGTCTTCGCCGTCAACGTCTGCGAGGACATCTGGTATCCGGCGGGACCGACCACCGCGCAGGCGCTGGCCGGGGCCGAGCTGGTCGTCAACGTCAACGGCTCGCCCTATCACGCCGGGAAGGCGCGTTTCCGTGAGCAGATGGTGGCGACGCGCGCCGCCGACGACCTCGTCTGCGTGGCCTATGTGAACATGGTCGGTGGTCAGGACGAGCTCGTGTTCGACGGCGCGAGCCTCATCGTGAACGAGCACGGCCAGTGCGTGGCGCGCGGGCGCCAGTTCGAGGAGGATTTCGTCGTCGCCGACCTCGACCTCGAGGCCGTGTTCCACGCGCGGCTCCACGACCCGCGCCGCCGCAAGGAGAAGCTGCGGGCGGGCGAGGCGGCGCCGCGGATCGTGCTCCCCGCGCTGCCGGCGGCGGCGCAGGTCCCCCCCGTCGAGCCGCCGACGCTGGCGCCGCTCGAGCGGGTGGAGGAAGTCTTCCGGGCGCTCGTGCTGGGGACGCGCGACTACGTGCGGAAAAACGGCTTCGCGCGCGTCGTCATCGGTCTCTCGGGCGGCATCGACTCCTCGCTCGTCGCGGCGATCGCCGTCGAGGCGCTCGGGCGCGAAAACGTGGCCGGCGTCGGGATGCCGTCGCCGTACTCCTCGGCGGGCACGCGCCGGGACGCGCAGCGGGTCGCGAAGAACCTCGGGATCGAGTACCTTTCGATCCCGATCACGCCGATCCTCCGCGCCTACAAGCGCGCGCTCGCGCGGGCGTTCAAGGGGCTCAAGGAGGACGTCACCGAGGAGAACCTCCAGGCCCGCATTCGCGGCAACCTCCTCATGGCGCTCTCGAACAAGTTCGGGTGGCTCGTGCTGACGACCGGCAACAAGAGCGAGTACAGCGTGGGCTACACGACGCTCTACGGCGACATGGCGGGCGGCTTCGCCGTGATCAAGGACGTGCCCAAGATGCTCGTCTATGAGGTTGCGCGCCACGTCAACGCGTCCGCGGGGCGCGCGCTCATCCCTGCGACCGTCTTCGAGCGGGCGCCATCGGCGGAGCTCCGTCCGAGCCAGACCGACCAGGATACGCTCCCTCCCTACGCGGAGCTCGACGCGATTCTTGAGGGCTACGTCGAGGAGGATCGCGGCGTGAACGACCTCGTCGCGCGGGGATTCGCGCCGGAGACGGTCCGCCGCGTCGTCGCGATGGTGGACAGGAACGAGTACAAGCGCCGCCAGGCGCCGATCGGGGTGAAGATCACGCCGCGCGCTTTCGGGCGCGACTGGCGCCTCCCCATCGTCAATCGCTTCCGCGAGCAGTAGTTTCCCGCCGTTCGGGCGCCGGCTTCGCTGGCGCAACCGATCCTGGGGGGAGGTTTCGGAAGGGGGGCGAAGCCCCCCTCCGAGGAAAACTCGCGTGCTACTCTGCCAGCGTGCCTCCCTCAGTGGTCTCGAGCCCGGACGAGCCGGCGGGCCGACCGCGGTGGTACCAGCACCCGTTCAACCGTCCTGCCTTCTATCGCGTGGCGGCGGGACTCGCCTGGCTGCCTCGGCGTGTGCGGCTCGCCGTCGCGCGCGGGCTGGGGCGTCTCGCCCCACACCTCATGCCGCGGGAGCGCGCCGCCGTCCGGAAGACCCTGGGCCTCTCGACGGGCGCCACGGGAAGGGACCTCGACCAGCTGACGACCGGCGTGTTCACCGATTTCGCCATGTGCTTCAGCGACCTCGTATCCAGCAACCGTCAGTCAGAAGCGCGGCTCAGGGCCCTCGTCAGCACGGCGCCGGGGGCGGAGTATTTCACCGGGATGACAGGGGGCGTGATCTCCCTCACCGCGCACGTCGGAAACTGGGAGCTCGCCGGTCGGCTCCTGGCGGGTCACGCCCACAGGCCGACGCACGTCGTGGTCGCCGAGGAGGAGGTCCGAGACATCGAGCGCTGGGTGCGCCGGGACGGTCTGGGGGTCCGCTTCGTCACGCGCAACCACCCCACCATCTCGGTAGAGCTGATCGCCGCGCTCCGCCGCGGCGAGATCGTCGCCGTCCAGGGGGACCGCGCGCTCGGCACCCGGGGGGACGCGTCGATCCCGTTCTTCGGTCACCCCGCGCCGTTCCCCCTGGGTCCCTTCGTGCTGGCCCGCGCCGTCGGTGTCCCGCTCGTGCCGGCGTTCTGCCTGCTCGAGCCGGACCACCGATACGCGGTGACGGTCGGGAAGCCGCTCACCGTCGCACGCGACGGTGAGGAGGATGCCGCGCGGGCCTGGGTCGCCGTCCTCGAGGCGGTCGTGCGGGAGCACCCGACCCAGTGGTTCAACTTCTTCGACATCTGGAACCCGTTCGTCGCGTGAGGTCACGCGGGGCGTAGATGAGCGAGACGGACGAGGTCCCGGTCGCAGAGGCGGCCCTGGAGGCGCGGCTCGCCGACGTGAGCGCCGACGCGGCGGCGCTGCGGGTGCTGCTGCCGGCGGAGCTCCAGTCGCTCATCAGCGACGCGGTCGTCCGCTCGCACAAGCTGTACGAGGAGTTCGTCGATCGCCTGGTGCTCCGAGTCGCGCGCGAGACGGGGCTCGAGGCGGCCACGCGTGAGCCCGCGAGCGCGGCGGAGGTCGTGGTACGTCTCGGGCTCGAACCCCGGCGCGCCCTCGTGCCGATCGACTGGATCCTCCGCCGGCTCACCGCGCGACGCACGGTCGAAGAGGTCGGCGCCGGGCGACGCTTTCGCTCGCGCGGCGTCCGGGCGCTGCCCGACGCGGCGCCGGTGCGCGAGGAGCAGCAGCGGCACGATTCCTCGTGGCTGCCCTCGTACACGCTGGCCGAGACCGTGGCGCAGGATTACCCCGCGTTCCTCCGGGGTGAGATCGCCGGCGAAGAGGTGCTGTTCGCGCCCCGACGATTGCGGTTGTGGGTCGACTACTTCTCGAACGCGAACGGCCAGTACGCGGTCAGCAACCACGTCGGCGCGATCGGGGTGGCGCGGTGGCTGCCCCGGGCGGGTGGGGTCATTCTAGAGGTCGGCGGCGGGCTGGGGAGCGGCGCGGTGGCCGTGCTCGAGCGTCTGGAAGCCGCGGGACGGATCGGAGACGTCCGAGGGTACCGGTTCACCGAACTTGTGCCGGCGTTTCTCCGGCGCGGGCAGCAGGCCCTCGAGGGGCGCTTCCGGCGTCCCGCGTGGCTCCGGTGCGACGCCCTCGACATGAATCGCCCTTTCGGGGAACAGGGGGTTCGGCCGGGCGACCTCGCGGTGGTCTACGCCGTCAACGCCTTGCACGTGGCGCACGACCTCGCGTTCACGCTTGGCGAGGTCCACCGCGCCCTCGCGCCCGGTGGCGAGCTCATCGTGTCGGAGTGCGTCCGCCCGCACTCGGGGCAGACGATCTACGCCGAGTTCATCTTCAACCTCATGGAGACCTTCCGCGCGCCGCGCTTGCACCCGGTCTACCGCCCGATGGGCGGCTTCCTCACGGCCGTCGAGTGGCGGGCCGCCATCGAGGCCGCCGGGTTCGCCGACGTGCGCTTCGTCCCCGACATCGTGCGTGTGCAAGAGCGCGTGCCCGATTACTTCGCGGCCGTGATCGGAGCGACCCGGCCCGGCTGATCCCCCAGGCGAGCAGGTCGGGGGCGGGGCGGGCGACAGGGGTCGTGGGGCCAGTTCCCGTCGCGTGGCAGGAGGTCGGTGGGCCCGGCGGCGCTCTGAGACCCGTGGCTTCTGGGCGTTGTCTCGACGCCGACCGCCCAATCGAGCTCTCGTAGAGAGTGCTAGCGTGGTCGAAGAGGGCCGCCAGGCCCGCCGACCTGCTCGCCGGGGAACCCTTCCATCTGGAGAGCGTAGAGCCGGCGGTAGATGCCGTCACGGGCGATCAGCTCCTCGTGGCGACCGATCTCCGCGATGCGCCCATCGTGGACGACGACGATCCGGTCGGCGTTCCTCACGGTCGCCAGCCGGTGCGCGATCACGAGCACGGTCCGACCGCGCATGAGCTCGGCCAGCGCCTGCTGGACCATGAACTCGCTCTCCGCGTCGAGGTCCGAGGTCGCCTCGTCGAGGATCAGGATCGGCGGGTTCTTGAGGAACGCGCGGGCGATCGCGATCCGCTGGCGCTGGCCGCCGGAGAGGCGCACGCCCCGCTCGCCGACGAGCGTGTCGTAACCGTCGGGGCACGCCAGGGTGAAGTCGTGGGCGTGGGCCTGGCGCGCCGCACGCACGATCTCCTCGAACGTGGCGTCGGGCCTCCCGTAGGCGATGTTGTAGCGGATCGTGTCGCTGAAGAGGAAGGTCTCCTGCGTCACGACGCCGAGCTGGGCGCGGAGCGAGGCCTGTGTGACGTCGCGCAGGTCGCGGCCGTCGAGCGTGATCCGCCCCGCGGTCACGTCGTGGAAGCGGGGCACGAGGTCCATGAGGGTGGACTTGCCCGCGCCCGATATGCCGACGAAGGCGACGACCTCGCCCTTTCGGATCTCGAGCGAGATCTCCTTGAGCGTCATCTCGTCGGCGTCGCCGTAGCGGAAGTCCACCCGCTCGAAGGCGAGCGCCCGCGTGAACGTCTCGAGCCGCGTGGCGCCCGGGCGGTCGGTGATCGCGGGCGGCAGCTCCAGGATGTGGAAGACGCGCTCGACCGACGCGGTCGACTGTTGGACGACGTTCAGGGATCGCGAGAGGCGGCGCACCGGTCCGTAGAGCATGAGGGCGGCCGCCGTGAACGAGAACAGCGTACCCGGCGTCATGTGCCCCTCGATGACGCGATAGCCGCCGTACCAGAGGACCGCCATGATGCCGAGCGCGCCGGCGATCTCCATCAGCGGCTCGGTGATCTCGTCAGCGCGCACGTTCTTGAGCGAGAGGTTGAGGAGCCGGTCGTTGAGCGCGTCGAACCGCGCCTGCTCGTGGCACTCGCGCCCGAACGCCTTGACGATCTTGGTGCCGCTGAACGACTCGTGCAGGAGCACGGCGAGCTGGGCCACGCGCTCCTGGGTCCGCTTGTTGATCGTGTACAACCGCCGGCCGATCGTGCGCACGATGAGCGCGATGGCGGGGAACGCGACGAGCGCGGTCAGCGTGAGCGCCCACTCGCGGGCGAGCATGACGACGAGGAGGGCGGCGATCGTGCCGAGCTGGCGCACGCCCATGACGAGGACGCCGGAGGAGAGCCGCGCGAGCCGGGTCACGTCGGTGAGGATGCGAGACATGAGATCCGCCGAGTGGACGTCCGAAAAGAATGAGAGCGGCATGGACTGGATGTGCGTGTAGAGCTCGCGCCGCAGGCGGGCCACGACCCGCTCGCCGACGGCGGCCATCAGGTACGACTGGAGGTAACGCGCGACCCCCTTCACGACGTACACGGCCAGGAGCGCCAGCGGGATCAGCTTCAGCATGAGGCCGTCGCGCCGGATGAAGATGTCGTCCATCACCGGCTTCACGAGCCACGCGGTGAGACCCTCCATGCCCGAGACGATGAGCGCCAGGCAGGCCCCGAGGACCAGGACCGGGACGTGCGGGCGAAGGTAGACGAAGAGGCGGCGGTAGGGGCCGAGGGGCAGCGTCACGTGCCCGTGCGCGCCGCGACGAGTCGCCGGTAGAGCGCCTCCGTCCGCTCGACCTTCGCGCGGGTCGAGAACTGCCGCTCGACGAGCTCGCGTCCCGCCCGCCCCATGGCGCGGGCGCGCTCCGGGTCCGCGGCGACCGCGCCCAGCGCGTCGGCGAGGCCCGCCGGATCGCGCGGCTTCACGAGAAGTCCCGTCTGCCGGTGGCGGACGAGCTCCGGGTTGCCCTCGAGGTCGGTGCCGATGACGGGTGTCCCGACGGCGAGCGACTCGCGCAGCGTCCCGGTGAGGCCGAGCCCGGCGTACGAGGCGTCCACCGTCACGTCGCTCGCCTTGAGGATCTGGGGAATGTCCTCGCGGTAGAGGAAGACGCGCACCCGGTCACGGATCTTGCGCGCCGCCGCCTTGTCGTAGAGGATCTTCGCCTTCGCCTCGTTGGCGCCGACGAAGAGGAGCCGCGCGTCCGGCAGCCGATCGGCCACCGCCGCCATCGCGTCGAGCACGTCGTCGTTGCCCTTCCACGACCGGATGCCGATCTGCGTGACGAGGAAATGCTCGGCGCCGAGGCCCAGCTCACGGCGGACCGCGCCGCCGTCCACGCCAGGGTGGAAGCGCTCGGTATCGGTGCCCGAGTAGATGACCTCGATCTTCTCCGCCGCGACGCCCTGGCGGACGAGCCCCTCCTTGATCGAGGCGCAGACGGCGACGATCGCGGTCACCCGCCGGGTCGTGTAGCCGAGGCGGTTGAACGGGTCGAGGGGAAAGCTGACGCCGCGGTTCAGGACGAGCACGGGGATGCGCACGAAGAGCCCCGCGATCAGCGCGAGCGTCCGCGCCCGGCCCTTCTGGGCGTGGACGACCTGGATCCGGCGCGACCTGAGGATCCGCACGAGCGCCTTGACCGAGCGCACGTCCACCTCGGAGGCCATCGGCAGAGGGACGTAGGGGACCGCGGCCGCGCGCATCTTCTCGACCCAGATCTCGCTCGGCCGCGTCGCGACGGTGACGTCGTGGCCGTGCGCCTTGAGACCCAGGACCAGCTCGCGGAGCTGGATCGCCGCGCCCGTGAAGTAGTCTTCCTTCGGGTAGATTTCCAGGATACGGAGCGGCTCCGCCATCAGGCTCCGAAGAACTCCCGCACCGCCGCGCCGACCGCGTCGATCTCCGCGTCGCTGTGGTTCGCGGACATCGGCAGCGTCAGGATCTCTTGGACGAGCCGCTCGGTGCGCGGCAGTGTCGGCGGGTTGAGGTGCTCGACGGCCGGCTGCCGGTGGGCCGGCACCGGGTAATGGAGCCCCGTCTGGATCCCGCGCGCGCCGAGGAACGCGGCGAGCTCCGCGCGTCGCGGCGTGCGGACGACGTAGAGGTGATAGACGTGGCGCGCGTGCTCCCGCTCCGCGGGGAGGGCGAGCGGGAGACCGGCCAGCGCCTCGGCGTAGCGCGCGGCGAGCGCGCGCCGCCGGTCGTTCATCGCGTCGAGCCGACGCAGGAGCACCCGCAGCGCCGCCGCCTGAAGTTCGCTGAAGCGCAGGTTGAAGCCGACCTCGGCGTGCACGTCCTTGTTGAGACGCCCGTGGTCACGCAGCCGGCGGCAGCGCGCGGCGACCTCGTCGTCGTTCGTGAGCACGGCGCCACCGTCGCCCATCGCCGGGAGATTCTTCGACGGGTAGAACGAGAACGCGGCGGCGCGCCCGAAGGAGCCGACGCGGCGTCCGTCCCACGCGGCGCCCTGGGCCTGGGCGCAGTCCTCGAGCACCCAGAGGCCGAAGCGCGTGGCGAGGTCCTGCACGGCCGGCAGGTCCACGGGCTGGCCGTAGAGGTGGACCGGCACGAGGCCGACGGTCCGGGGCGTCACCCGCGTGGCCGCGTCCTTCACGTCGAGCGCGTACCAGTCGTCGGCGTCCACGAACACGGGCGTGCCGCCGGCGAAGCAGATCGCCTCGACCGTCGGGAACGCCGTGTGCGACGGGACGAGGATCTCGTCGCCCGCTTTCACGCCGAACGCCCGGAGGATCATCCAGAGGGCGGCGGTCGCTGAGCTCGTGAGGGCGGCGTGCTTCGTCCCGATGTGTCGCGCCAACTCGGCTTCGAGCTCGCGACACTGGGGACCCAGGATGTACTGGCGCGAATCGATCGCCGCGAGCACCGCCTGCCTGATCTCGTCGTCGACCGGCGGACGGGAGAGCGGGATCGGGGTCACGCGCTCGTCCCCGACAGGCGATCGTACTGCCCGCGGTAGTAGACCAACGGCTCACCGGCGCCGACGTGGGCGCGCTCGACGCGCCCCACGAAGATCGTGTGGTCGCCCTCGACGTGCATGCTCACCGTGACGCACTCGAGCTGCGCCAGCGCCGCGTCGATGAGCGGGAGGCCGATCGCGCTCACGTGGAACGGCACCTCGTCGAACTTGTCGAGACGCGTCGAGGCGAACCGCCGCGACACCGCCTGCTGGTCGCGGCGCAGGATGTTCACGGCGAACCGGCCGCGCTCGCGGAGCGCGGGGTAACTCTGCGACTTGTGGTCCACGCAGACGAGCACGAGGGGCGGGTCGAGCGAGACGGAGGTGAAGGCGCTCGCCGTGAGACCGGTGGGACGCCCGTCGCCGTCCGAGGTCGTGACGACGGTCACGCCGGTCGCGAAGTGACCGAGCGCCTGCCGGAACTCGTCCGGGGAAATCACCATCCCTGTGTAGCAGGTCAACGCGTAAAATGCAAGATTCCGCGCATAGATAAGCGAGGGTCGCGCCCCGGTGCTATAGTCCTTAACGTATGGTGTCCGAAGCCGCCGTGCTCCAAGCGCTCCGCGCGATCCGCGACCCCGAGGCGCAGCAGGACATCGTGGCGCTCGGGCTCGTCCGCGACGTCCGGATCACCGAGGCGGACGTCTCGTTTACGCTCGCGTTCACCGCGCAGTCGCCGCAGGCCAAGGCGACGATCCACAGCATGGCCTCGCGCCTCGTGGGCCAGCTCCCGGGCGTGTCCCGGGTCCAGGTGAAGATGAGCGGCGGCGCGCGAGAGCAGCCAGCCGCGCCCGCGCACGGTGCGGGAGCCGCGCACGGTGCGGGACCCGTGCGCAGCGCGGAGCTCATTCCGGAGGTGCGTCACACCGTCGCGGTCTCGTCGGGGAAGGGCGGCGTCGGGAAGTCGACCGTCGCCGTCAACCTCGCCGTGACGCTCTCCCAGACCGGCGGCACGGTGGGCATCATCGACTCGGACGTGTACGGCCCCGACGTCCCGCTCATGCTCGGCGCGCGCGGACGCCCCGGCATGTTCGAAAACCGCATCATCCCGGTCGAGGTGCACGGGCTCAAGATGATGTCGATCGGGCTGCTCGTGAACGAGCGCGAGCCGCTCGTGTGGCGCGGGCCCATGATCCACTCGTTCATCCAGCAGATGCTGCGGGACGTCATGTGGGGCGCGCTCGACTACCTCGTCTTCGACATGCCGCCCGGCACGGGCGACGCCCAGCTCTCGCTCTCGCAGGTCATCCCGCTCGACGGCGTGGTCATGGTGACGACGCCCCAGGAGGTCGCGCTGCTCGACGTGCGCAAGGCGATCGGGATGTTCCAGAAGCTCAACGTGCCGCTGCTCGGCGTCGTCGAGAACATGAGCCACTTCGTGGCCCCGGACACCGGCCGGCGCTACGACATCTTCGGTGAGGGGGGCGGCCGGCGACTCGCCGAGGAGTACGGGATCCCGCTGCTCGCCCAGATCCCGCTCGATCCCGAGACCCGGGTCGGCGGCGACGAGGGCTCGCCGATCGCCTTGCGGCGTCCGGACTCGCCGCAGGCGAAGGTGTTTCGCGACCTCGCGCTGGCGGTGCGCTCGCGCCTGGACGAGCTGGCCGCGCTCAAGCCGCTGCCGAAGCTCACCTGAGTCTGTGTCGCGGTCCCGCTCGACGCTGGTCCTGCCGATCTTCCCGCTCCCCGACGTCACATTCTTCCCACACACGCTCCTGCCGCTCCACGTGTTCGAGGCGCGCTACCGCGTGATGGTGATGGACACGCTCGCGCGCGATCGGAGACTCGCGGTGGTGAAGCTCCGACCCGGATACGAGGCCGCGTACGCGGGCAAGCCGGCCGTCCATCCGGTCGCCGGCGCGGGAGAGATCGTGAGCTGGGAACGGCTGGCGAGCGGCCGGTACAACATCCTCCTGAAGGGCGAGCACCGCGTGCGCATCGAGCGCGAGCGGCCGAGCGATACGCTCTACCGGGTCGTCACGGCGCAGCGGCTCGACGATGTGCCGCCCGCGGGGAACGTGGTCCCCGTGCTCGACCGGATCCGCGGCGCGTGCGGCCGTCTGCTCCGGGCGCTCGATCGCCCCGCGGACCTGCTCGACACCGCGCTCGCCGACGGCCAGCCGCCCGGGGCGATCGCCGACCGGATCGCCGCCGCGGTCCTGCCCGACGCGACGCTGCGCCAGGAGCTGCTCGAGACGCTCGACGTCGCCAACCGGCTCGCGCGGGTGTCGGCTGCGCTCGAGGATCTCGTCAACGAACTCCTCGGGGGCCGCGAGTGACCTCTCGCGCCGGCCCGGTGCTTGTCGCCGCGCTCATGCTGCTGGTGAGCGTCGCGACGGCGGCCGACGTGCGGCAGTGGTCATGGCTCGGCGTGCGGATTCGCGATCTGTCGGAGCAGGAGATGGAGGAGATCGCGGCGCGCCACGGGATCCGCGAAGGGTTCGGCGTCGTGATCGTCGAGGTCATCGAGGGGGCGCCGGCGGCGCGGGCGGGTCTCAAGAACGGCGACATCGTCGTCGCCTTCGGCAAGCGGCCCGTCACCGAGACGCGGCTGCTCCAGCGGCTCGTCGCCGCGGCGCCGACGGACCGGGAGAGTGAGCTGACGGTGCTGCGCGCCGAGGGCCGCCGGCCCGTCAGGGTGCGGCTCGCGTCCATGCCCCGCGCGATGGTCGGCGAGCGCGTCGCCGCGGAGCTCGGCTTCATCATGCGCGAGCCGGACGCCGGGGGAGAGCCGCCGAGCCCACGCGCCGTCGTCGCGGCCCCGACGATCGCCGGGGTCCTCAAGGCCAGCGCCGCCGAGAAGGCCGGCCTCGAGGTGGGCGACGTGATCCTTCAGGTCAACGACCAGCCGGTGCTGACGCGGGACGCGGCGCGGGAGGCGCTGGCGGACGTCGCCCTCGACCGCCCGATGCGTCTGACGGTGCGGCGGGGAGACAGCCGATTGTCCGTGACGCTGCCGAGCCTGTGACGCGTCCGGACCACAGTCATTGACCGATGACGCGTCCGGCGCCTTGCAGGGGCCGGCGCCGGCGGCTAGAATACCCGCGCTCGCCGACCGCGCGCGGCCGCGTCCCGCGGCGGGCGGCATCCACATCCACGGGTTGGTCCGACACTCCGAGCTCCCGAACAGGAGGAGGCGTTACATGAGCAATCAGCCAGCAGTCACGGAACCCGCGCGCCGGAAATTCCTGCGGGGCGCGGCGGTGGCGACGGGCGCGGCGGCGCTCGGCTTCCCGATGGTCGCCAGGGCGCAGGGGCCCATCACGATGCGTTGGCAGAGCACCTGGCCGCAGAAGGACATCTTCCACGAGTACGCGCTCGACTTCGCGAAGAAGGTCAACGACATGACCGGCGGCGACCTCAAGATCGACGTGCTGCCCGCGGGCGCGGTGGTGCCGGCCTTCGGCCTGCTCGACGCCGTGTCGAAGGGCACGCTCGACGGCGGCCACGGCGTGCTCGTGTACCACTACGGGAAGCAGACGGCGCTGGCCCTCTGGGGCTCGAGTCCTGCCTACGGCATGGATGCCAACATGCTGCTGGCCTGGCACAAGTACGGCGGCGGCAAGCAGCTGCTCAACAAGCTGTACGCCTCCATCGGGGCCAACGTCGTGTCCTTTCCCTACGGCCCGATGGCGACCCAGCCGCTTGGGTGGTACAAGAAGCCGATCACGAAGCCCGACGACTTCAAGGGGCTCAAGTTCCGGACTGTCGGTATCTCGATCGATCTGTTCCAGGGGTTGGGGGCGGCGGTGAACGCGCTGCCAGGCGCGGAGATCGTGCCGGCGCTGGACCGCGGGCTCCTCGATGCCGCCGAGTTCAACAATGCGACCTCCGACCGCATCCTCGGCTTCGCCGACGTCTCCAAGATCTGCATGCTGCAGAGCTACCACCAGAACGCCGAGCAGTTCGAGATCACGTTCAACAAGACCAGGTTCGACGCGCTACCCGACAAGATGAAGGCCATCATCGAGAACGCGGTGGAAGCGGCCTCGGCCGACATGTCGTGGAAGGCGATCGACCGCTACTCGAAGGACTACATCGAGCTTCAGACCAAGGACAAGGTTCGATTCTACAAGACGCCGGATTCGGTGCTGCAGAAGCAGCTCGAGGTCTTCGACCAGGTCGAGGCGAAGAAGTCTGCCGAGAACCCGATGTTCAAGGAGATCACCGAGTCACAGAAGGCGTTCGCGGCGCGTGCGGTGAAGTGGGATCTCGATACCAACGTCAGCCGGCGCATGGCGTACAACCACTACTTTGGCAAGCCGGCCGTCAAGAAGAGCTAGCCGCTCCGTGACTCATGCCCGCCATCCCACCAGCCATCCGGCGTGCGTCGGATGGCTGGTGGCGTGTCTGGCGCGATGAACGCCCGGCGTTTCCTCCGCGCCATCGACACGATCAGCTACTGGTCGGGGAAGTTCTCCGCATGGCTGATCGTGGCCCTCACCTTCGTGGTCTCTCTCGAGGTCTTCAAGCGCTACATCCTCAACGCGCCGACGGCCTGGATCTTCGACCTCGACAGCATGCTGTACGGCACGCTCTTCATGATGTGCGGCGCCTACACGCTGGCCGCGGCCGGACACGTGCGTGCCGACTTCGTCTACATCTACATGAAGCCGCGCGGCCAGGCGGCGCTCGACCTGGCGCTGTACTTCCTCTTCTTCATCCCGGGCATCCTGGGGCTCATCTACGCGGGGTACGACTACGCCGCGCTCTCGTGGCGCATCGGCGAGCACTCGACGGTGACGGCCGAAGGTCCGCCCGTCTACCACTTCAAATCGGTGATCCCGCTCGCGGGCGCGCTGGTGATGCTCCAGGGACTGGCCGAGATCGTCCGGTGCGTCGAGTGCCTGCGCACGGGCGCCTGGCCGGCGCGCCTCGAGGACGTCGAGGAGATCGACGTCGTCCAGACGCAGCTCGGCGGCAGCGAGTTCGTGGACGAGGAGTCGCGCCGGGCCGCGATGGAAGGGGCCCACGCGATCGACGAGGCCGCCCGCCACCGTAGCGTGGTGGAGCACAAGAACCCGTGAGCGACCCCTCACTCGGCCTGACGATGCTGGCGCTCATCGTGGTCGCGATCATGATGGGCTTCCCGACGGCGTTCACCCTGATGGGCCTGGGGATGGTCTTCGGCTACATCGCGTTCTGGGCGCCGGCGCAGCACTGGTACGACAACCGCATCTTCGACCTGATCGTGCAGCGGACGTACGGTGTGATGACGAACGACACACTGCTGTCGATCCCGCTGTTCGTGTTCATGGGCTACATCATGGAGCGGGCGGCCCTGGTCGACCGCATGTTCCACAGTGTCCAGCTCGCCTTCCGGCGCGTCCCCGCATCCCTGGCGGTGACGACCCTCCTGGTCTGCGCGTTCTGGGGCATCGCCTCCGGCATCGTCGGCGCCGTCGTCGTCCTCATGGGCGTGATCGCGATGCGGCCGATGCTGAACGCGGGCTACGACGTGAGGCTGGCGTCCGGCGCGATCACGGCGGGCGGCACGCTCGGCATTCTCATCCCGCCGTCGGTCATGTTGATCGTCTACGCGGCGGTGGCCGGCCAATCGATCGTCAAGCTCTACGCGGCCGCGATGCTGCCGGGCTTCTTCCTGACGTTCCTGTACCTCGTCTATATCCTCGGCTGGGCCATCATCAATCCGAAGATCGCACCCAAGCTGCGGCCGGACCAGTACCGGGTCGCCGTACCGGACTGGCTCCGTCAGTTGGAGCGCGGTCGTTCCCGGAGCGTGGTCCCCGGCCTGCTCGCGGCCGCGTTTCGACCGGGCGCGGTGGCCTACGGCGCGATCGGGCGGCGCGTGCTCGTGCTGTCGGTCCCGCTGATGCTCACGGTCGGCACCCTCGCTGCGACGTGGTGGTACGTGGTCGTGTACAACGCTCCCGAGGCGGCCGCGACGGCGGCGGCTCCGGCGCCCTCGGCGCCCGGCACGGCGGCCGTCGCGACCGCGCCGGCGTCGCCCAAGGGCCCGAGGCCCGCCGTGACCGAAGAGAAGCTGCAGGAGCTCGGCGCGGTGGCCGACTCGGACAGACCCCAGGAGCTGGGATCGGCCGGGGAGTCGGAGCCGGTGCGGCCGCCGCCGAAGGTGGAGGGGCCGCTGGAGGAGATGACGTCGCTCCGGGACCCGACGGCCGCGTCGGGAGCGGGGAAAATCCCCGAGCACTTCTACGCGTGGTTCTGGGGGCTCGCCGCGTTTTCGGGGCTCCTGCTGCTCGTCTACTTCTGGCGCATGGACGGCGAGCAGCTCGAGATCCTGAAGGAGCTGTGCGCGTCGGTGGTGCCGCTGGGCGTGCTCACCGTCGTGGTGCTCGCGGTGATCCTGTTCGGCATCACGACCGCCACCGAGTCGGCGGCGATCGGCGCGCTCGGCGCGATGTATCTCGCGGTGATGGCGAAGTACGCGCGTCAAGTCTGGTGGTGGAGCCTGGTCGGGGCGATCGTCGGCATCGCGCTCGGATGGTGGCAGGGCGAGGACTGGGCGTCGCTGCTCGTGGCGGGCGCGATCGGCGGGACACTCGTGGGCACGGTCGTGCCCGGCGTGTGGCATCTGCGGACCTCGCCGGAGCTGCGCGAGAACCTGAAGCAATCGACCTTTCTCACGGCGAAGACGACGGCGATGGTGTGCTGGCTCTTCGTCGGCTCGGCGCTGTTCTCCGCCGTGTTCGCGCTCCACGGCGGCCAGTCGCTGATCGAGCGATGGGTGCTCTCGATGAACCTGTCGCCGCTCGGCTTCCAGTTCACGGCCCAGCTGATCATCTTCCTGCTGGGCTGGCCGCTCGAGTGGACCGAGATCATCGTGATCTTCTGCCCGATCTTCATCCCGCTGCTGAGCCACTTCCACATCGACCCGATCCTGTTCGGGACCATGGTGGCCGTCAATCTCCAGGCGGCCTTCCTGTCACCGCCGGTGGCGATGTCGGCCTTCTACCTCAAGGGCGTGTCGCCGAAGCACGTCACCCTCAACCAGATCTTCGCGGGCATGATGCCCTACATGCTCATCGTCATCATTTGCCTCGCGTTCATGTACATCTGGCCCGGCATGACGCTCTGGCTGCCCGAGTTCCTCTACGGGAAGTGAGGCGCCCGTCGCGCCGCCCTGCACACGATGGATCTGACGAACCTCCACTGGCTGTCGGCGTCGGACGCGGCCCGTCTGATCCGGGACGGGGTCGTCGGCTCGGCGGAGCTGGTCCAGGCGTGCCTCGCGCGGGTGCGTGAGACGGACGCGCAGGTGCAGGCCTGGGCCTTCCTCGACCCCGACCACGCCCTCGCCCAGGCCCGCGCTGCCGACGAGCTCCGGCTCTCCGGACAGCCCGTCGGGCCCCTGCACGGCGTGCCGGTGGGCATCAAGGACATCATCGACACCGCCGATATGCCCACCGAGAACGGGTCGGTGCTCTGCGCCGGCCGCACGCCGTCGCGTGACGCCAGCGTGGTGGCGATGCTGCGCGCCGCCGGGGCGGTGATCATGGGCAAGACGGTCACGACGGAGTTCGCCGTCCGCGCGCCGGGCAAGACACGGAACCCGCACAACCCCGCGCACACGCCCGGCGGATCCTCGAGCGGCTCGGCCGCGGCCGTGGCGACCGGCATGGTGCCGGTGGCACTCGGCAGCCAGACCGGCGGCTCGACGATCCGGCCGGCGTCGTTCTGCGGCGTCTACGGCCTGAAGCCGACGCATGGCCTCGTCCCGCGCCACGGGATGTTCCGGCTCTCGCGCACGCTCGACCATGTCGGCCTGTTCGCGCGCTCCATCGAGGATCTCGCGCTCCTCATGGAGCTGGTCGTCGGTTACGACGAGCGTGACCCGGACTCGCGCCCGCGCGCGCGCGTCCCGTACCGCGACGTGGCCGCCGAGGAGCCGCCGCTGCCACCGATGTTCGCATTCGTGCGGACGGCGCGTTGGGACGGTGTCGACGCGGACGCCAAGGAGGCCTTCGCCGAGCTGACCGGTCACCTCGGCGAGCGCGTGGAGACGCTCGAGCTCTCCGATGCCGCCGAAGAAGCGTCCGAGTGGCACCGGGTCATCATGGAAGCGGAGATGGCGGCGAATCTCAGCCGGGAGTGGGAGACGGGGCGGGCCCGGCTGTCCGAGTCGCTTTGCGCGCGGCTCGAGCGTGGCCGGGACGTGCGCGCGCTCGACTATCTCCGCGCGCTGACCCGCATCCCCGAGCTCCACGCGAGCTTCGCCGAGCTGTTCGCCCAGCGCTACGACGCCATCGTGACGCCCACCGCCGCCGGCACCGCGCCAGAGGGGCTCGGCTCGACCGGGGATCCCGCCTTCTGCACGCTGTGGACGCTCTGCGGCATGCCGGCGCTCAGCGTGCCGCTCATGCGGGGCGCGAACGGCCTGCCGCTCGGCGTGCAGCTGGTCGGCCCCCGGCACGGCGACGCGCGGTTACTGCACACGGCGCGGTGGCTCGTGACCCACGTCGCGTCGATGTGAGACGGGGGTGCCGTCGGCGTATGTCGCAGCGCGTCTAGCGCGGACCGCGCCGCCGGCGTAGGCTCTCGGCTCGCAAGGGCACGCCGCCGCTGACCGTCGGGACGGGAGGACCGCGCATGGCTGACGTGGAGCGTATGTACATCAACGGCGAGTGGACGTACGCCGAGGGCGGCGCCACGTTCGACGTCGTCAATCCCGCCGACCGCACGGTCGTCGGGAGAGTGACCAACGGGGCCGTGCCGGATGTCGGGCGCGCGGTGGCGGCGGCGCACACCGCCTTCCGCGACTGGTCCGCCCTCGCCCCCAAGGACCGCGGCCGGTTCCTGCTCCGGATCCAGGAGCTCATGGAGGAGCGGCGGGATGACCTGGCGCGGCTGGTGACCCTCGAGAACGGCAAGCCGTTCGAGGAGGCGAAGAAGGAGGTCCAGTTCTCGCTGGGATACTTCGGCTGGTTCGCCGAGGAGGCTCGTCGGATGACGGGCGAGTGGATTCCCTCGCCCCAGCCCGGGAAGCGGTATTGGGTGTTCCGCCAGCCGGTCGGGCCGGTCGCCGCGGTGACCCCGTGGAACTTCCCGGCGACGATGGTCACGCGCAAGATCGCGCCCGCTCTGGCTGCGGGATGCACCGTCGTCCTCAAGCCGGCGTCGGCCACGCCGCTGACCGCGCTGGCGATCGCGAAGGTCGCCGAAGATGCCGGGCTGCCCGCCGGCGTGTTCAACGTGCTGACGACCAACCGTTCGGGCCTGGTCGGCGCGGAGCTGCTCACCCACCCGCTCATCCGGAAGATCGGCTTCACGGGCTCGACGGACGTCGGGAAGGGGATCATGGAGACGGCGGCCCGCCAGATCAAGCGGCTGTCGTTCGAGCTCGGGGGCAACGCGCCCTTCATCGTGTTCGAGGACGCGGACTTCAAGGCGGCGCTCGACGGCGCCGTGGCCATGAAGTTCCTGCGCGTCGCGGGCCAGTCGTGCATCTGCGCCAACCGGATCTACGTCCAGCGGTCGATCGCCGACCGCTTCGTGCCGGCGTTCGTCGACGCGGTGAAGGGCTTGAAGGTGGCGCCGGGCTTCGAACCGGGAGCGCAGCTCGGTCCGCTCATCAACGAGGAGACGCGCGCGAAGGTCCACGCGCTCGTCGAGGATGCTGTCACGCGGGGCGCCCGGCTCGTCACGGGCGGCCACTACCTGAGGGGCGAACGGTACGCGAAGGGCTTCTTCTACGCGCCGGCGGTGCTGCTCGACGTCGCCGACGACATGCCGATCGCCCAGGAGGAGATCTTCGGGCCGGCCGCTCCGGTCCTCACCTTCGACACGGAGGAGGAGGTGATCCGGCGCGCCAACGCGACCAAGTTCGGGCTGGCCGCCTACTTCTACACGCGCGACATGACGCGCCTGGTCCGGGTGGCCGAGCAGCTCGAGTACGGGCTCGTCGGGGCCAACGACGCCGCCGGCTACACCCACGAGATCCCGTTCGGCGGGTTCAAGGAATCCGGCCTCGGCCGCGAGGGAGGCCACGAGGGGATCGAGGAGTACACGGAGGTGAAATCGGTCGTCGTGAACCTGGGCTAAGCAGGGGGATCGTCGGGGTCGGGAGGAGGAATGACCATGCCTCTCTACGAGTTCTTTTGCGACAAGTGCCAGAAGGAAGTGTCGGTGACCATGACCATCAGCGAGCGCGGGAAGGGACGGGCGACGTGCCCCCACTGCGGCAGCCACGAGCTGCGCCCGCTCATGGGGACGTTCTTCACCCAGACGTCGAAGAAGTCCTGACAAAGGAGACCGCATGAAGCTCGAGGGCAAGCGGATCGCGATCCTCGCGGAGAACCTGTACCAGGAGATGGAGCTGTGGGTGCCGTACTACCGGTTCAAGGAGGAGGGCGCCGACGTGAAGGTGGTCGGCGCCGGCGGCGCCCAATCGTACACCTCGAAGCACGGCTACCCGGTCACCGTGGACGTCCAGGCGGATCAGGTGAGGGCGGTCGAGTTCGATGCGATCGTCGTTCCGGGCGGCTACGCCCCCGACCTGATGCGGCGGCACGCGCCCATGGTCGGTCTCGTGCGCGAGGCGGCGCAGCAAGGCAAGGTGGTCGCCGCGATCTGCCACGCCGGATGGATGCTGGTGTCGGCCGGGATCCTCAAGGGCCGGAAGGCGACGTCGTTCTTCTCGATCAAGGACGATCTCGTCGCGGCGGGCGCCAACTGGGTGGACGCCGAGGTGGTCGTGGACGGCAACCTGATCACCTCCCGCCGGCCGGACGACCTGCCCGCGTTCTGCCGCGCGATCATCTCCGCGCTCAGCAAGTCCTAACGCGTGTCGGTCGGAGGGGGCCGTCGAGGCCCCCTCCGCCGCCCCTGGCTTGACAAGGTAGCTCCCAGAAGCTACCTTCGCCCCATGCGAGCCGTCGGCCTCAAGGTGCTCAAAAACAGGCTCAGCGAGTACGTTCGCCTGGCGGCGACCGGCGAAACGGTGCTCGTCACAGACCGCGACCGCGTCGTCGCCGAGCTCGGGCCTCCGCGCGAAAGCCGGAGCCCGCTGCTGGCCGACGCTCGCCTCGCCGAGGCGGTGCGCCGCGGCTGGATCACCCCGCCCGCGATGCCCGGTGCCGAGCCTCCCCCGCGCCGGCCAGTGACGAGGCTGCGCCAGCTTCTCAAAGAACTGGGCCAGGACCGCGCCGATCGGTGATCTATCTCGATAGCTCCGTCGCCCTGGCCCATCTCCTCGCCGAGGATCGCGTGCCGCCTCAGCGTCTCTGGGGTGAGCCGCTGACCTCGAGTCGCCTGCTCGAGTACGAGGTGTGGACACGGATTCATGGCCGGCGCCTGGCCGGCTCGCACGGTGAATCCGTCCGCGCGCTGATCGGACGCGTTGCCCTCGTGGAGCTGGCGCCTCCCGTGCTGTCCAGAGCGCTGGAGCCGTTCGCGCGCCCGGTCCGAACGCTGGACGCCCTGCACCTGGCCTCGATGGAATTCTTGAGAACCCAGGGCCAAGCCGTCGAGCTTGCTACCTACGACGAGCGGCTCGCGCAGGCGGCAAGAGACCTGAAGGTCCCGCTCTACAAGCTCTGACGCGGGGCCCGCGCGACCTGCCAGCCGAGGTAGGCGACGGCAGCGCTGAGCAGAACCAGCACGCCCGCCCCGGCGATGCGCGAGGAAACCGAGAGGACCGCCAGTGTCCCGCTCGAGAGACCCGTGAAGACGAGCCCGACGACGGGCAGCACGGGCGCGCCGCACCCGACGACGCTGCACGGACCGGTCGAGAGCCCGAGGACACTCGCGAACGCTCCGACCACGCCCCCGCTCCTCGACGCCGAGGCGCGCCAGCCCGAGACCCGACCCTGCTGGCGCGCGTGGAGCCAGAGGGCGCCGTACACCCCCACGAGGAGCGCCATCACCACGAACCGGAGGACGTCCATCGTGTCGACGGCGAAGCCCCACTCGGGAACGCCGTAGGGACCGTCGGCCGTGAACCAGAAGAGCGCGACCCGTGACAGGAAGTCGAGCTTCTTCTCGAGCGTCTCGCCGGAGATCACATACTCGGGAAGCTTCTTGAGCCACGGGTTGAAGGTAAAGTACGTCCACGGCGTGCGCGCGACGGCGAGGACGAGGGCGGGGAGAGTGAGGTCGAGCGCGAGTACCGCACCGGCGATCGTGAAGAAGGCAACGGGACGGGCGCGCACCGCAGCGCGGATGCCCCGCCACGCCATCACGCCCGCTCCACCGACACGTCTCAACACGTGATTTCCGGGAACAAATCGACCCGAACCTTGATTATATCTGGGACAGATCCGCCGCGCGTCTTGACATTGGTCAGACCGGATGTTAGAGCTACGAAGCCCGCGAGGGCACGGGAGCCTCCCATCCGACGGAAGCGAACCCAATGGAGGGAACAACATGGCAGGGGAAGTGAATCGGCGAGATTTCTTGAGCACGCTGGGCGTGAGCGTCGGCGCGGCACTGACCGCATCGGCCGGGTCGGTCATCCCGTCCGTCGGGGTCGCCCACGCGCAAGAGAAGCCCAAGGGCAATATTCCGGATACTCCGTACAAGATCGGCCACATGACGTTCTTCACGGGGCCGGCGGCGGTGCTCGGCGAGCCCATGTACAAGGGCCAGCTGCTGGCGGCAGAGGAGATCAACGCCGCGGGCGGCCTCCTCGGCAAGCGAAAGATCGAGATCCTCAAGGCTGACGAGGCCGCGGGAACCGACGCCAACGTCAAGGAGCTCCGCCGGCTGAAGCTGTCGGAGAAGATCGACTTCTTTTGTGGAATCACCTCGAGCGGCAACACCCCGGCGCTCGGTCCCGTCGCCGAGGAACTGAAGTGTCTCACGATCTTCGTCGACGGCTGCACCGACTTTCTCTGGGACAAGGCCGTACCCAACCCGCACTACATCTTCCGGATCACGAACATGCAGTCGGCTGACGGCGTCACGTGCGCGGTTGCCGTCGCCCAGACGTGGCCGAAGATCAAGAAGATCGCCCACATCCACCCCGACTACTCATATGGCCGGAACGCGTTCGACCACTTCGGCATCGTGATGAAGAAGCTCCTGCCGCACACCGAGGTGGTCTCCGAGGGCTGGCCGAAGCTCGGTACGACGGACTTCTCGTCCCACATCACCAAGGCGATCTCTTCCAAGCCTGACCTGGTCGTTTCCTCGGTCTGGGGCGGCGACTACGTTGCGATGTACAAGCAGGCGCTGCGCTACGGCATGTTCCAGAAGGCGAAGTTCGCGAGCATGATCGCCTTCGGCGTGGCGCCGCACGCGATCGGCAAGGACCACCCGGAGGGCGTCATCGCTGGCGTGCACTCGAACTACCACTTCACCTATCCGGACGGCGACCGCTGGCCGTACAACAAGAGCTTCGTCGAGAAGTACCACAAGCGCTTCAGCGAGTACCCGAACTTCCAGGCCGAGGGCGGCTACACGGCGACGTATATCCTCAAGGCCGCCATCGAGAAGGCCAACCACCTCACGGGCGGCTGGCCCGAAGACGATGCGGTCATCGCGATGCTGGAAGGCCAGATGATCGCGGGACCCGCGGGCTACGTCTACATCCGGCCCGACAACCACCAGGGTTACAAGGACGCGGTGACGGGCTTCAGCAAGAACGTGGCGGAGTATCCGTTCCCGATCCTGGACCCGGCGCGAATCATCACGATCCCGATCCGGAACATCACGGCGCCTCCGGGCTGGCCCAAGGGGGAGCCGACCTCGACGTACACCTGGATCGACAAGACCTGGCCGGTCGCCAAAGTCTAACGCGAGTAACGGGGGCGGGGGTGCCCCGCGGAGACCTGAAAACGACACAGGTCCTCGCGGGGCACCCCCGCCCCCGTCGCCTCTCCCATCCCTTGACCCTCCGCCGCGGTCTCGCCGTTCTGGCGTGCGTGGTCTTCGTGCTGGGATCGGACGGAGCGCGGGCGGGGCACGAGATCCCGTTCTATCCGTCGTTCTACCCTCAAGAGATAACGCTCACGGTCGTCGCGCCCGCAGCGGCGCCGCGCCTGCTCGGGAAGAACGCCCTCCACGCCTACGTCGGGCCGCTCGACTCTGCCACGCCCGCGCACACGGCCTGGATCGAATCCCTCCGGTCCGTTGTTCTCCTCACGTTCAACCCAAGAAGCCCGGCGTCGGCCGACAGCGGACAGCGCTGCGCCGCCGCGGCCCGGCTCCTGCCGGCGCTCGGGCCATCCCGAGGTGACTACATCTTCCAGCCGTACCCGGTGACGCCGTACCACGAGGACTTCTTCCACCACGGGGACCTCGTCGAGGCAGCGAAGACGAAGGCGAGGGAGGCACCCCGCGGTGTCGTCGCACTCCGCGTCCGCGCCACGGGCCGGCTCGCGGAGCTCCTCGGCGGCTCGGGCTCGCGGCCGGCCGCCGGCGAGTGGGACGCGGCTCTCGAAGAGGTCGAGCTCCGTGACCTCGCGGCGAAGGAGGCGACGCAGCTCGACGGCTGGATGGGGCCGCCGTGGGGGAAGGCGGGCTGGTTCCAGGCTCACCTCGTCTACGCGCGTGGCGTGTCCGACGCGGGCCGGCGTAGCGCGATCGAGGAGGCGTTCGCACGCCTGCAGCGGGGCGGCTTCGCGAGCGCGGCCGAGCGAATCAACCTCGAGCGCCGCCTGGTCTCCCTCCTCACGCGCGGCTGCGAGCGCGTCGCCGTCGGCTATCGAGTCAAGCGCGAGGCGATCAATGACGACTACTCGGAGGGCGTGGAGAACATCGGCTGGGACGCGCAGACCGGCCTCGGCTCGGCGGTCTTCCTCCGGACCGTCAAGCTGAAAGACTTTCCCTGGAATGGGTGGCTCCGCGTGGGCGTCCCGTCCCGGCCGGCGGCGGCCTGGAATCCGATCGCGGGCTTCGGGGACGACGCCGGACGCCTCGTCTGGGCGGCGCTCGGCGACGCGGCCCTCCTCCCGGCGCCGTACGGCGGAGGCTGGATTCCCAACCGGGTGCGCGCGCTGCCGCCTTCCGAGAGCGCGGGAAGCGGCGTGGAGGTGCCGCGCGACGCGCTCGTCCCTGATCCGGCCACGGGGCTGCTCCGTCCTCCCGCGTCCGCCGCGAGCGCGCAGCAGAAGGTCACCTACCGCGTGATGCTGTCGAAGTTCCACGACGGGACGAAGATGACGGTGGCCGACATCGTCTACCCGTTCGCCTTCGCGTACCGCTGGAGCGCGCGGGACCCGGAGATCGATCGCGCCACGGCGGTCCTGCGCGAGTGGCTGGCCGCGGTCCGGGTCGTGAAGGTGGACGCGGAGATCAAGGACTTTGGCGAGTTGCAGGTCGTGTACGAGGTCCCGCAAGTCGAGATCTACTTGAAGCACGCGGCCGAGGCCGGCGTCGCCCAAGCGATCGCGCCACCCTGGGGCGTCGTGCCCTGGCAGCTCATCGCGCTGATGGACGAGGCGGTGACGCGCCGGCTCGCGGCCTTCTCGGAGTCGGAGGCGAGGCGGCGTGGGGCGCCATGGCTCGACCTGGCGCGCGACGCCGGGGTGAAGAAGACGCTCGCGTCGCTCTTGGACGACCTCGAGCGCCGGGCGTTCATCCCGGAGGCGCTGCGTGGGCTGGTGACGGTGGAGCAGGCGAGGCTCCGCTGGGCGGCGCTGCGGCGCTTCTACCACGCGCGCGGGCACTTCCTGGTGTCGAGCGGGCCGTACCAGCTCGTGAAATGGTCGGCGGACTCGGTCGTCCTCGGGGTCTTCCGGGACCTCTCCTATCCGAACGCCGTCGGCTCGTTCGACGGCTATGCCCTGCCGCTCCGCGCGTGGGTCACCAGCGCGGAGCGTCGGGGCGAGAGGCTCGAGCTCCAGGCAGACGCAGAAGTGGTTTCAAAATTCGCGCGTTCGTATAAGATCGTGCGGGAGCCGTACCGCCTCGAGCCGACCGGCGAGCAATCGCGCGACACGCTCGTGGCGCGCTACGCGGTCGTCGGCGCCGGCGGCGAAGTGCTCGCCGCGGGCAGCTCCGAGGAGCGGGACGGCGGCCGGTTGATCGTGGATCTCAAGGGGAAGCTCGCGCCCGGCGCGTACCGCGTGCTGGTGGCGCTGGCTCTCAACGGTAACCTCGTGAACCCTGAGGTGAAGGTGATCCCGTTCCGCGTGGCCGAGTAATGGACGTCCTCGTCATCCACCTCCTCAACGCGTTGCTCTACGCGTCGGTCCTCTTCCTCATCGCGGGCGGCCTGAGCCTCATCTACGGCGTCATGCGGATCGTGAACATGGCCCACGGCAACCTCTACGCCTTCGGCGCGTACGTCACGGCGTGGGCGATCGGGAGCGTCGCGGCGGGTGCGCCGACGGCGCTCCTGCTGGTGCTCCTGCCCGTGGGCGCGCTCGCCGCGGCCGTGCTCGGCGCGGCGCTGGAGCCCACGCTCCTCCGGCCGTTCTACCAGCGCGCCGAGGAGTACCAGCTCCTCGTCACCTTCGGACTCCTGATGATCCTCGAGGACCTGCTGCGCTTCGTCTGGGGCCCGTATCCGCTCTCGGCCAGCGAGGTCTTCGAGAACTTCGGCAGCCTGACGCTCGGTGACTCGCTCTACCCGACCTACAACTTCCTCGTCATCGGAGTGGGGATCGTGGCGGCGACCTTCCTGTGGGCGTTCATCTATAAGACTCGGTTCGGCGTCGTCCTGCGGGCGACCTCGCAGAACATGCGTATGGCCTCCGCCCTCGGCGTCAACGTGAACCGGGTCTACATCGAGGCGTTCACGCTCGGCTGCTTCATGGCGGGGCTCGGCGGCGCCATCATCGTCCCCGGCCAGTCGGCGGTGCTCGGTATGGGGATCGACGCGGTCGTCCTCGCGTTCATCGTCGTCGTGGTGGGCGGGCTCGGCAGCCTCGAGGGCGCGCTCGTGGGGGCGCTCATCGTCGGCGTCGTCCGCGAGGCTGGCATCACGTGGTTCCCCGAGATCGAGCTCGCCGTGCTCTACCTCATCGCGGCGATCGTCCTGCTGATCCGGCCAGCCGGACTCTTCGGGCGGCCATGAGCACAGGAGCCGTGACCGCGTCCGCGATCGCGCACGAGAGCGCGTTGGTCCGCAACGTCATGCGCTGGGCCGTGCCGATCGCCGTCCTCCTGCTCGTCGTCCCCTGGATCGTCCCGCCGTACACGGCTATTTTGTTGACCTATGGCCTCATCATGGCGATCGCGGCGCTCGGCTTCAACCTGCTCCTCGGCTACACGGGGCTCCTCTCGTTCGGCCACTCCGCGTACTTCGGGGTGGGCGCCTACGTCGTCGCGCTGATGGTCAAGTACCTCAAGGTCGGGTCGATGGAGCTGTTCCTCTTCGGCGCGATCATCGGATCGGTGATCGTCACCGCGGTCTTTGGCTGGGTGTGCGTCCGGTACACGCGCATCTTCTTCAGTATCCTGACGCTCGCGCTTTCGCAGGTGCTCTGGTCGCTCGCGTTCAAGTTCTTCTGGGTCACGGGCGGCACCGACGGCCTCCGCGTGCCGACGCCGTCACTCCTGGTGGGGCTCGTCACGGGCAAAGGGGATAAGACCGACTTCATGTCGCACGCCTACTATTACTATGTGCTCGTCATCTTCTTCGCCTGCGTCGTCCTCATGTGGGTCATCGTCAACTCGCCCTTCGGCAAGGCGCTCCAGGCGATCCGCGACAACGAGACGCGCGCGGAGTTCGTCGGCGTCCAGATCTGGCGCTACCGCTTCGTGGCCTTCCTGGTCTCGGGTGTGTTCACCGGGCTCGCGGGGGCGCTCTGGGTGCCGCTGAACGGCCTCACGACGCCCGACATCATCCACTGGAGCTTCTCGGGCGAGATGGTCTTCATGACCGTGCTCGGCGGCTTTCGGTCCTTCGCGGGTCCCATCATCGGCGCGGTCGTGTTCAACTACCTCAAGACCTACGCGGTCGGCTACACGGTGTACTGGCAGCTCCTCCTCGGGGCCGTGCTGGTCGTGCTCGTGCTCTCGCTGCCCACCGGGATCGTCGGCACCGCGGGCCGGCTCGCCGCGCGCTGGAAGAAGGGGAGCTGACGTGAGCCTGCTGGTCACAAAGAATCTCGTCAAGTATTTCGGCGACACCCACGCCGTGGACCACGTGGATTTCACGGTCAAGGAGCGGGAGGTGCTCGCGCTGATCGGCTCCAACGGCGCCGGCAAGACGACGCTCGTCAACCTGATCTCCGGGCTCTTCCCGCCCGACAGCGGGCGCATCCTGTTTCGGGGCCAGGACGTGACCCGCGAGTCGGTGCACGGGCGCATCCGCGCCGGGATCGCGCGGAGCTTCCAGCTCGTGAACCTCTTCGACCAGCTGACCGTGCTCGACAACGTCGCGCTGACGATCTTCTCGCGCGCGGGCAAGACGCGGCGGCTCGCCTCGCTCGCGAGCGCCGATCGCGCCGTGTGGGACGAGGCGCTCGAGATCCTCCGTCTCTTCGGGCTCGAGCCCAAGGCGCGGATGCTCGCGGGCGGAGTCTCACAGGGCGAGCGCAAGCTCCTCGACGTCGCCATCGCGTACGCGCTCCGACCGAAGCTCCTGTTCCTCGACGAGCCGACGAGCGGCGTCAGCACGCGGGAGAAGACGCCGATCATGGACACGGTCACCTCCGTGGTCCGGTCCACGGGCATCTCCGCCGCGATCATCGAGCACGACATGGACGTCGTCTTCAACTACTCCGACCGGATCGTCGCCATGCACCAGGGGACGATTCTCGCGGACGGGACGCCGGACGAGATCCGGCGTAACGAGGCCGTCACGACCACGCTCATCGGCACCACGCGGGCGCCCTGACCATGCCGGGAACGATGCTCGAGCTCGACCGCATCGACACCTACCGCGGGCCGGCGCAGATCCTCCGTGGCGTCTCGCTCGCCGTCGACGACGGCGAGGCGGTCTGCCTCGTCGGCCGAAACGGCGCGGGGAAGACGACGACGATCGACAGCATCATGGGGCTCCTCCCGGTGCGCGTCGGGAAGGTCGCGCTCCGGGGCCGGGACATCACGCACCTGCCCGCGCACGAGCGGGCCCTCCTCGGCATCGGCTACGCGCCCGAGGACGCCGGCATCTTCCCCGACCTGACCGTCGAGGAGAACTTCCAGATCACCTCGTGGCTCGCCCGGCCGGACGCTGCGCGGGGCGCTGCGGCGCCCGCGGGGGACGGCTACGAGCGCGTCTTCTCGCTCTTCCCCGAGGTGCGGGAGTTCCTGACGCGGCGTGGGCTCCATCTCTCCGGCGGCCAGAAGAAGATGGTCGCGATCAGTCGCGCGCTGACGCTCCGGCCCTCGGTCCTGCTCCTCGACGAGCCGTTCGAGGGGCTGGCGCCCGTGGTCGTCACCCGCCTCATCGCGGCGGTCAAGGCAATCAAGGCGCTCGGCATCTCCGTGCTGATCGCCGAGTCCAACCTCGTGAACGCGACGCGCGTCGCCGACCGCCTCTACGCGATCGACCGCGGTGAGATCATCTTCCGCGGACGGCCACAGGACGTCTTTGCGAACGAGGACGTCATGAAGACCATCCGCGGTTAGCCCTCCCTGGACAGTCTGGTCCTCAAGCTCGTTCTGACGCCGGCCCTCATCGGAGCGGCCAGCGTCGCCGGTCGCCGCTGGGGGCAGGGGGTGGGCGGCTGGTTCGTCGGGCTCCCGCTCACGTCCGGCCCCATCGTCTTCTTTCTCGCGCTCGACCACGGCGCCGCGTTCGCACACGCCGCGGCCGTCGGTGCGCTCGCCGGAGCCCTCGCCGAGGCCGCCTTCGTCCTCGCCTACGGGTGGCTCGCCTCGCGCGCTCAGTGGCCTGTGGCCCTCGGGTCGGGCTGCCTCGCGTTCGGCGCGGCGACCCTTGCGCTCCAGCACGTCGCCCTCGCGCTCGTCTGGCTGTTCCCGGCCGTGATCCTGGCGCTCGCCCTGGCGTTCCGTCTGATGCCGCGAGGGGGAGAGCCCCGTGGGGGAGCGCCGCTCCCGCGCTGGGACATTCCGGCGAGAATGGCGGTGACGACCGCCCTCGTGCTGGGGCTCACGGGCCTGGCACAACCACTCGGCCCGCGGCTCGCCGGCCTGCTGGCGACGTTTCCTCTCTACGCGGCCGTCCTGACTGTGTTCGCCCACCGTCTCGAGGGACCGAACCCGGCGGTCGAGGTGCTTCGGGGCCTCCTCCTCGGACTGTTCTCCTTCGCCGGGTTCTTCGTCGTTCTCGGTGGACTGATCGAGCGCGTCGGCGTGGCGCCGGCCTTCGCCGCCGCCGGCGCTCTGGCGCTCCTGGTCCAGGCCGCCTCGCTCGTGCTGGTCGTCGGCAAGACCTAGTGTCCGTCCTCGAAATCACACCTGGGGACGCAGGGTCCGTTGCCCGGGGGCGGGAACATGACTTCCCAGACGGACTACTAACGCGTCGGGGTGCTCGTCCGCTCGCCGTTTGCTGCTATCATCGTGGCGGCATGGTCGTGCTCGGGATCAGTGAAACGCACTGCGCGACGGCGGCCGTGCTGCGTGACGGCGCGATCGTCGGCTGCGCGTCGGAGGAGCGGTTCTCGCGGCTCAAGAACGACGCCGGCTACCCGCGCCTGGCGATCGACGCGCTCCTGCGCGACCTCGCGCTCAGCCCCTCCGCGATCGACCGGGTCGTCCTCGCCGGCACGCGGATCCCGTCGTACGACTGGATGAACCGCGTGATGCGCGACGCCGCGTACACGCGGGAGTACTACGCCGTACGACTCGACGCGCCCCGGCGCGGACTCACGGGCCGGGCCCGCAAGCTCGGCGCGAAGCTGGGGCTCCTCGACCCGGCGCCGGGCAAGGCGCCGCTACCGGAAGGGGCGCGGCGTGCCGCCGTCACGACGCACCTCGGGATCGACGCCGACCGCGTGAGCTTCGTCGATCACCACACCTGCCACGCGGCCGCCGCCTACTTCGGCTCGCCCTTCGCCGGCGCGCCGGCGCTCGTGCTCACCAACGACAACTCGGGCGATGGCCTCTGCGCCACCGCCTCCCGCGGGCGAGGCGTCACGCTCGAGCGCAGCGAGGCGACGCCGAGCGGGCCCGGGTCGCTCGGCTCCTTCTATACGCTCGTGACGCTGCTCCTCGGCATGAAGCCGGGCGAGCACGAGTACAAGGTGATGGGGCTCGCGCCGTACGCGCCGGCGGGATCGACCGACCGCGCGGCCGCGGCGCTTCGCGTGGTGTTCGACTTCGCGGACGGGCGACCCTGCCGGTTCGAGTGGCGGAAGCGGGGCCCGCTCTACCGGGCCCTCCTCGAGGCGACGCTCGGCCTCAGGTTCGACTGGGTCGCGGGCGGCGCCCAGCGGATCCTCGAGGAATCCCTCCTGGCCTGGGCGCGGCGCATGCGCGAGCGCTACGGCGGCGAGCGCCTGGCCCTCGGCGGCGGCGTCTTCATGAACGTCAAGGCGAATATGCTGCTCGCCGACGAGCCCTGGGCGTCGGACCTCTTCGTCTTCCCGTCGTGCGGCGACGAGTCCAACGCTGTCGGCGCGGCCTACCTCGGGTACCTCGAGCGCTGCGCGCGCCAGGAACTCTCCGCCGCCCCGCGCCCGTTCGGCCCGGCGTACCTCGGGCCCGACATCGACGACGGGGAGGTCGAGACGGTGGTCCGCCGGCGCGACCTCGCCGCTCGCCACCGCGTGAGCGAGCCCCCGCGGATGGAAGAGCGGATCGCGGAGCTGCTCGCCTCGGACGGCGTCGTCGCGCGCTGCGCGGGGCGGATGGAGTTCGGCGCGCGGGCGCTCGGCAACCGCTCGATCCTCGCGAACCCGTCGGACCACCGCGTGGTGCCCCTGATCAATCGGATGATCAAGAACCGCGACTTCTGGATGCCGTTCGCCCCGTCGGTGCTGCGCGAGCGCGAGGCGGACTATCTGGTCAACCCCAAGGGGCTCGCCTCGCCCTACATGATGCTCGCGTTCCCGACCAACCCGAAGCGGCGTGACGAGATCATCGCCGCGATCCACCCTCACGACGGCACGGCACGCGCCCACATCGTGGACGAGGCGTGGAACCCGCCCTACTACCGGGTGCTCCGGGAGTTCGAGGCGCGCACGGGCATCGGCGCCGTGCTGAACACGTCGTTCAACCTGCACGGCGAGCCGCTCGTCTGCTCACCCGAGGACGCCGTGGACACGTTCGAGCGCTCGGGGCTGCCGCACCTGGCCCTCGGGCGCTATCTCATCTCAAAGAGGACACCATGACTGGAGCCGACCTCTGCGACACGCCTGCCACCCAGCTCGTCGCCCTCATCCGCGCGAAGAAGCTCTCACCGGTCGAGCTGACCCGCGCTGTCCTCGAGCGGATCGAGCGGCTCAATCCCGTCGTCAACGCCTTCTGCACCGTCACGGCCGACGCCGCGCTCGACGCGGCGCGCGCCACCGAGCTGGCGGTCGTGCGGGGCCAGCGGCTGGGTCTGCTCCACGGGATCCCCGTCTCCATCAAGGATCTCCACCTCACCAAGGGTGTGAGGACGATGTCCGGATCGTTCATCTTCCTGGACCGCGTGCCCAACGTGGATGCGCCGTTCGTCCGCCGCCTGAAGGAAGCCGGCGCGGTCATCGTGGGGAAGACGACGACGCCGGAGTTCGGCTGGAAGGCGATCGGCGACAGCCCCCTGACCGGGATCACGCGCAACCCCTGGAACACGAAGGTGACGACCGGCGGCTCGAGCGCCGGCGCGGGGGCGGCCGCGGCCGCCGGGATGGGGCCGCTCCACCAGGGCTCGGACGGCGCCGGGTCGATCCGGATCCCGTCGGGCTTCTGCGGCGTCTACGGTCTCAAGCCCACCTACGGGCGCGTCCCGACGTGGCCCGTCTCCAACACCGACTACACCTCGCACGTCGGGCCAATGACGCGGACGGTGGCCGACGCCGCGCTGATGCTCGCGGCCATGGCGGGCCCCGACGAGTGGGATCGGACCTCGCTCGAGGGCGTCCCGCAGGATTACGTCGGCTCGCTCGCTCGCGGCATCGAGGGACTGAGGGTCGCGTTCAGTCCCGACTTGGGCGGGCTCCCGGTGGACGCCGAGGTGGCGACGGTCGTCGGGCAGGCGGTGCGCGCGTTCGACGGCCTCGGCTGCGTCGTGGAGGAAGTCAAGCCGGGCTTCGCCGACACGCACGAGCTGATCCGGTGCATGTGGAGCACCCACGAGGCGGGCAACTACGCGCAGTATCTCCGGGAGTGGGGCAAGCGCATGGATCCCGGCCTGGTTGCCTGTATCGAGGACGGCCTCCGCTACAGCGTCGTGGACTACATCGAGGCGCGCGGGCAGAAGTTCGCCTTCTGGGACACGGTGCGCCCGCTCTTCGAGAAGTATGACCTGCTCCTGACCCCGACGACCTCGGTCGCCGCGTTTCCCGTCGGCCGGCTCAACCCGGCCAGCTGGCCGCAGCACGCTTGGGACTGGCTCGGCTGGGCCTCGTTCAGCTACCCGTTCAACTTCACGGGCCAGCCGGCCGCCTCGGTCCCGGCCGGGTTCACGCCTGCCGGCCTCCCGGTGGGCCTGCAGATCGTCGGCCGCCGCTTCGCCGACCTCACCGTGCTCCGGGCGTCGGCGGCGTTCGAAGCCGCGCGCCCCTGGGGCGGGCGCCGGCCGCCGCTCGAGTAAGGAGCCGTCCCGCTCCGTCGGACTCACCGTGCTTCGAGCGCGGGCGTGGGCTGGGGTGACCGGTGGGGGGTGTCACTATGCGTACCAGCGCCCCGGCCTGGACGAGCACCGGTCTGGTCGGTGCTACGCGGGGAGAGGATGCTACCGGATCGTCACCGGGCGTCGTCCTCACGGAAGAGGGGAACTACCAGGGACTGGCTCGCCTCAAGCGGCACTGATCCAGCAGGCCGTCGTCGTCCGCGCGGATGCCGCGTTTGCCCTGCTGCCCTCTACGAGGCGCTGGAGCA
>Ga0209376_1000455_pt1 | contig 44992 bp, 43 predicted proteins | sample GraSoiAngelo_134_FD_185891 | JGI IMG/M metagenome (GOLD analysis project Ga0209376, IMG submission 185891) | Grasslands soil microbial communities from the Angelo Coastal Reserve, California, USA - 14_0929_05_30cm (SPAdes) (version 2) | ecosystem: Environmental > Terrestrial > Soil > Grasslands ...
TAGACGAAGCTGGCTCCCTGCGGTCGCGCCTAGGACAGGGCGCGTCTCGGCGCGCCGGGGTCGGGTGGGTGAGAACATCGGCCTTTTTGAGCATCATGTGATTCGACCATTCTGAGAAGGGAATTTATGGCTCAATCGGTTGAAGACCTGCTCGAAGCATTAGAGGACGTGGATGATGCGACCCGGGAGGACGCGGCCAAGGCGCTCGCCGAGCTGGCTGACCCGAGTACCTTGGAGCCGCTGCTCCGAGCGTTCGAGGACGAGTTCTGGTCGGTGCGCGCCCACGCGGCATGGGGGGTGGGCAGGATCGGCGGCCTGCGCGCGGCGGAGGCGCTGCTGGGCTTGTTCAATGACCCCATCGCGGAGGTGAGGGAGGCGGCGGTGACCGCGATGGCTCACCTGGGGGCCGGGGCCGTTGACCGACTCCTCATGGGCTTGAAGGACGAGCGATGGCGGGTGCGGGAACATGCGGCCAAGACCTGCGGAGAGATTAAGGACGCACGTGCTGTGGACCTCCTGATCGCGGCCTGTCGGGATCGAGACGGGGCGGTGAAGAGCGCCGCGGCCGAAGCGTTAGGCAAAATCGGGGATTCCGGGGCCGTCCCGGCGCTCATCAAACTTTTCAAGGACAGCTCGAAAACGGTTCGAGAGACAGCAGGCACGGCGCTGGTCGCCATCGGGAAACCGTCCGTCGGGCCGTTAATCGACAGCTTCCAGGACAAGGATTTTGTGGTTCGCTGCCACGCCGCCCGCGCGCTGGGCGGCATGACGAGCGACTATCAGACCGGCCGTTCCTGGGTCAGGGAGTCGCGGGTGGTGGAGGCCCTCATCGAGGCGCTCAAGGACCCCGATCGTGCGGTGCGCGAGGATGCGACGATCGCGCTCGGGATGATCGGCGATCCACGCGCGATCGAGGCCCTGCTCGAGGCGATGAAGGATGGGGCCGTCAAGCGGCACGCCATCATGTCCCTCGGCATGATCGGTGATGCCCGGGCGCTCCCGGCGGTGCTCGACGCGCTGAAAGGGAAGGGGATCCGACAGGACGGGACGCCGACCCCGGGGTGCATCGTCAGCGAGGAGGCGTTTATCAAGGAAGCGGCCGCGACCGCCCTTGGACACTTCAGGGATCCTGGTGTCATTCCCGACCTGATCCTATTGCTGAAAGATGGCAACCTGCGTGATCGGGCCGCCGCCTCCCTGGTTCTGATCGGCGATACCGCGATCGAGCCCCTGGTGGCGTTTCTGCACGACCCCAAGGCTTCGGAGGTGGAGGCGGAAGGTGAGCGGGTCCTCTCGTTCGCTTCCAGCCGGCTGAGCGCCGTGGAATCCCTCAAAAAGATGGTGCTTGACACGCTCCGGAAGCTCGGCTGGGAACCGCCGCTCGAGGAACGATCAGTCGACTCGTCACAGACCGACAACCTCAGGGTGGATAAACCCCTGGGCGAGGGCCGCTTTGGCCCCGCAGGGGATCTGGCCAAAGGCGTGTAGGTAGGCTCGTCTACTTCCTGACCGCGAGCCCGTGCGGGTCGGCGGTTTCCTTTCCCTCCTTCAGATTGGTGAGTCGCTCCACGCCGATGAACTGACCGCTCTTGCCGTCCTCCATGACCTTGATCACGCCGACCCCGGGGGTCGAGCCCTGGGCGTTGTTCATCTCCTTGGCGTTCCCCGTCAGCGGATTCGGGCCGCGCAAGCCCATGAAGACGTAGGCGCCATCGGGCGACACAGCCAGGAGATCCGGCGCCGGATCGCCACTGAACTGGCTGTTCAGGTCGATGGAGCCGACGCTCAGGTTGGTCAACGAGTCGATGATCTCGATTTCGTTCCCCGCCCGATCCGCGCTCCAGACATAGCGTCCGACTCCCACCATGCCGTGAGAGTCGGAAAACCTCGTGTCGCGCGAGGTGATCAGCTTCGCCGAGACCGATTTTGGCAGGCCGGAGATATCGAGGGCATAGACGTCGTAGGACAGGGGGGCCACCGGCCAGCCGCCGCCCGAGTTGAGGTACATGACGTCCCCCACTTGCACGCCGCCGCAGCCGGCGGGATGAATGTCGTTGTTGTCCAGCGTGGCCACGATCTTCATCGGGGTCTCCGTCACATCCACCACGAAGAGCCCGCCGCCGCGCAAGGTGATAAACGCGTATTTGCTGGACGCGTCGGTGATCGGGCAGATCGGCGCCGTGTCCGGACGCTCGCCGCCTTCCTCCGTCGCCAGGTTCATCACGTCCGTCGTCGGATCGAAGGTGAACTTATGAGCCTTGTAATCCGTCCAGATCCGGATGAACTTCTTCTCCGCAATGTTGGCGGCGAGCACCATCTTCATGTCCGGCGTGGGCCAGGCCGCATGGACGTTCTTGCCCATGCTCAGGCAGGCCTCCAACTTCCGGGACTCGGCATCCATGAAGAGCACCTGGCCGCTCAGGAACGAGAGAATGGCGTGTGATTGGTCCCTGGTGAAGAACAGCATGTGCGGGCGGCGGACCGGCTTCTTGGTCGCGTCCTCGCAGAACTTCCCCACGTCACCGGCGAGGTCTAAGGCGAGAATAGATTTCGTATCGGAGGGTTTGGCCGCCAACTTGCCACCATTGTAGATGTACAGGAACCCGCCGCTTTCCTTCCCGGTGTCAGATTGATCAGTGATCCAGACCTCATACGCGGCGGCGGAGGACAGCCCCCAGGCCACGGCCGCCAGGAGAGCAAGCGGCATCACAAGGAGTCGTATCAGGCTCCCGGTGTGAATGGTGAATCGCATCTTCATCGAAGGCCTCCTTATTATGGAATTATGGACGGTCGAACCGCCTTGGGGGTGCAGGGGGTAAGGGAAGCCTCACTACCAGGGTGGTACGAACGTTGCCATACTAAGCACCCGTCGGGCATCTGTCAACACGAGGGGCGAAGGGTCTGTGTTGTGAAGGGCAATCTTCGTGCCTGGATTCCTGTTGACCGTCCGAAAAAGCCTGTGTTAGCTTTAGGGAAATTCGTTCCCTGAGCGGCCAGGAGCAGCGGCCTGAAACTGCGGTGAGCGCCCGATCAGCCCGCCTCTTGATCATTCCGGTTTCGTTCCCGGCGGAGCGTCGGCAATGTGGAGCGGCTGAGTCCCGCTCAGGGAGGGGTGACCGGAGTCCTTCACCATGGCGGACAGCGTTGCCGAACAGATCGCGGCTCTGAAGGACGAGGATTGGGGAATCCGCGAGGAAGCGGCCGCGGCCTTGGGGTCGTCCCGCGATACGCGGGCGGTGATCCCGCTGGTGGCGGCGCTCAGGGACCCGGACCGGGCCGTGCGCGATGCGGCGATCGCCGCGTTGACCACGATCGGGGAGGCGTCCGTTCCGGCGTTGGCCGGCTGCCTCGCGGATCGTGATCTCACCCTTCAGGAGTCGGCTGCCTCGATTCTCGCGGTGATCGCAGACGCCCGCGTCGTTGACCCCCTCATCGCCTCGTTGAACAGTCCGGACTGGATCGTGAGGATGCACGCCGCCAAGGCCCTGGGGCGGATCGGTGACCCCAAGGCGGTGAAGCCCCTCCTCCCGCTGCTGCAGGACAAGGTCAAGGCGGTGCGGGTGGAGGCAGCGAATGGCCTGGCTCTGCTCGGAAAAGCCGCGGTCCCGCTCTTGGTGGAGGCATTGAAACATCACGACTGGCTGGTCCGGCTGCACGCGGTGGAGGCGCTCGGCAGGATCAAATCGCCAGAGTCAGTCGAGCCGTTGCTGCGCGTGCTGTTCAATGATCGCGATACGGCGGTACGGGTGGATGCGGCCCGTTCGCTGGGTGAGATCGGAGATGCTCGCGCGGTGGAATTCCTGGTCACCGCGATGACCGACCTGGATGTCCGCCCCCAGGCGGTCGAGGCGCTGGGGAAAATTGGAGACCGGCGGGCGGTGCCGTCGCTGGTCGCAGTGGTGACCGGATCGAGCAGACCGGCCGAGAGCAGGTCGCTCGATGGGTGCGGTGACCGGTGGGACCAGGAGATGGTGGCGATGGAAGCGGCTGTCAAGGCGCTGGCGCAGATCCGAGACGAGGCCACGATCCCTGTTCTCGTCGCCGCCTTGCAGAACACCGTCACCCGCGCGGAAGCCGCGGCGGCCCTGGGCGCCTTTGGCCCGCCGGCGATCCCGTTCCTCCTCGACGTCTTGAAAAAGGAGCGGGATGAGAACATCCTGTTTCACGCCAAGGGAACCCTGGCGCAGCTGGGCTGGCGGCCGAATAGAATGTAGCGATGTGGCGACCCCAAATCACAAAATCACCGGATTCTTGAGAGATGCCGAAAGAGTCGCTGGACACGCTGATCTCGGAGCTGACCCACGAGGAGGACTGGCGCCGGATGCGCGCCACGGCTGCCTGCCTGGCGGGCGGTCCGAAAGCGGTGGACGGCTTGATCCATGCCCTGGAGACCGCCAGCGCCGCCTTGAGAATCGAGGCCGCCGGCATGCTGGCGCGCCTCAAGGATCCGCGGGGAGGAGTGCCCTTGGTCCGCTTGCTCAGGGACGAGGATGCGGCCGTCCGTAAGGCCGGGGCATTGGCCCTGGAGCAGATGGCCGGGGTCCTGGATACGGCGGCGGCCTCGGCCCTAGTGCAGGATCTGCGTGAGGTGAAAGACGACGAGCAACGGCGCGTGGTGACCGCGCTGCTCGGGGTGATCCCCAACGCCATCGAGCCCTTGACCGCCATGCTGAGGCATCCTGACGCGGAGGCTCGGCTGACCGCGGCGGCGATTTTGGAGCACCTTCTGGACCCTCGCTCCGCCGATGCTTTCGTGGACGCGATCGGGGATCCGGCGCTCCAAGAGACTGCGGTGCGCACGCTGAAGAAGCTGGGGCTGATCAGAGAGCGGATTGACCAGACCTTCGGGGGGCTCCGCGCCGTCGAGGATTCCAGCCAACGGGAAGAAGCCAGGATGGCCGCGGTGATCGAGTTGTTGGGGATCGGCCGCCCGAGCGTCGAGATCCTGATCGAGTATCTTGAGGATGACGATTGGCTGGTGCGTGAGGCGGCGGCGGACTTGTTGGGCAAGATCGGCGATATCCGGGCCGTGGAGCCCCTCATGAGACGGCTCAAGCAGGATCGGGATACCGGCGTCAAGGAAATATCGTTGAAGTCGTTGGGCTTGATCGGGGATGCGCGCCCGGTGGATCTCTATCTGGACGCGATCCCGATTCGTCCGTTACGGGTCTTCGCGATGGAGGCGCTGGCCAAGGTGAAAAACGTGGAGGTGCTGGGCCCCCATGTGGCATTTTTTGAGGGGTTGAAGAACGACCGCGATGGGTTGGTCTCATACAATGCGGGGGTGATCGTGGACAAGCTCAAGGCGCTGGCCGTGCAGGCCGGGGAAGAGGGCGGGCAGCCGGGCCAGGATGACCAGCATGAGTGACCGGGACGGCGGCGATCGGCAGGCTGACCGGCACGGCGACCGGATCGATCAACTGCTCTCCGCCTTGCAGGACGAGAATGAGGCGCTCCGCGATCACGCGGCCGCCAGTCTCGGCCAGATGGGTTTGGAGGCGCTGCCCAGGCTGATCGGCCTGCTGGCCGATGAAGATGCGGTCGTCCGCGAAGCGGCGACGAGCGCCATCGTGCGGATCGGTCCGGCCGCGGTGCAGGAGTTGATCGAGGCGGTACAGGACGACTCCTGGGCTGTCCGGGAACAGGCCGCGTCGGCCCTCGGCAAGCTCAAGGATCCGAGAGGGGTTGAGCCCTTGATTCGCGCGCTGAAAGATAAGGATGGCGCGGTGCGCAGCTCGGCCGTGTGGGCCTTGGAACGGATCGGAGATTCGAGGGCGGTACCGGGTCTGGTCGAAGCGCTGATGGATGGCACGCTCCGGGAGGACGCCGCGCGCGTGCTGAAAAAGATCGGCGACGTGCGCGCGGTCGAGGCGCTGATCGAAGGGCTGCTCGGGCCCAACTGGATGGTCCGACGCCACGCGGCGGAAGCGTTGGGGAAGATCGGGGACCCCCGCGGGGTGGCGCCCCTGATCGAGGCGCTCAAGGACGAGGACTGGCTGGTTCGGCGAAACGCGGCCGAGTCCCTGGCCCGATTGGGCGACAGACGGGCGGTCGCCTCGTTGGTGCCGCTGCTGGAAGACGAGAATGGCATGGTACAGGAAACCGTCGAAGGCGCGCTGGCCAGCCTGGGCTGGAAACCAACAGAGAGCAGGTAGCCTGACAGCGAATAGCTCCGCGCTACTAGCTCTTCGCTACTAGCCATGGAGAAAAGGAGTCACGATGGCAGACGAGGAACCTCTGAAGCTGGTCCAAATCTCCCCCAAGGGTGGAGCCAAGAAAGACGGGTTCAACCTCGTCACGGAGAAGGTGGTGTCGGTGAATCCAGAGGCCAGGCAACTGGAAGTGGAATTGCTGGCCTACGACGGGAAGACCGTGCTGCTGGAGGTCGCGGAAGAGGCGGTCGCCGAGCTGCAGAAGATCAAGCCGGGCGATGGCGCCACCATCCGGGTCGTAGAGGAGGGCGGCAAGCGCATCGCGAAAAGCTTTCGGATCCGCGCCAAGGATCCGAACGCCGCCAAAGCCGATGCCATGCTGCTGGATATGAAAGACACCCACTGGCTCAATCGCAAATACGCCGCCGAGTCGCTGGGAGAGCTCAAGGATCCACGGGCAGTCGGCCCCCTGGTGGCGGCGCTCACCGACGAAGTCGGCGATGTGCGGCAGCGGGCGTACGATTCGCTCATCAAACTGGGAGGCGTGTCGGTCACCTCGTTGATTCCGCTCCTGGTGGCTGAAGAAGAAGAACTGCGTCAGGCCGTGACCGAGATTGTCCGCAAGATCGGGAAGCCGGCCGTCGAACCCCTGGCCGTGGCCTTGGGCGAGGCGGATGAGCGACTCAAGGCCCGGATCTTGAAGGTATTGGATCGAATGGGGTACAAGCCCAAACCGACTTAGCCCTTGGCCTGGGGCCCGCTGGCCGGTCGCCCGACCGAAATATACCGGAACCCCAGGGCGGCCATGCGGTCCGGCTCATAGACATTGCGCAGGTCGATGAACACGGGGCGGCGCAACGCCGCTTTCACCCGTTCGAAATCCAGGTTCCGGAACTGGTTCCACTCGGTGACCAGGATCAACGCCTCGGCGCCCTGGGCGGCCTCGTAGGCGTTGGCGCAGGGGCGTAGCCCCGGCAGCGCCTTGGCGCCTTCCTCAAGCGCCGCCGGATCGTACGCCCGCACGACACTCCCCTCCGCCAGCAGCCGCTCGGCGATCGCCAGAGCCGGCGATTCCCTGAGATCGTTGGTGTTCGGCTTGAATGAGAGGCCCAGCAGGGCGACGGTCTTTCCCTTCAGTCCGCCGAGCGCCTCGCGGATCTTCTCCACCATCAGCAATGGTTGGCGCGCGTTGACCCGGGCGGCCGCCCGGGCGATCTCCGGCTCGTAGCCGACCTTTTCGCCCGTCTGGATGAGCGCGGCGATGTCTTTGGGAAAGCAGGACCCTCCGAACCCGGGCCCCGCGTGGAGGAATTTTGAGCCGATCCGATGGTCCAGCCCCATCGCTTTGGCCACCACCTGGATATCGGCGCCGACCCGCTCGCACAGGTTGGCGATCTCATTGATGAAGGAGACCTTGGTTGCGAGAAAGGCGTTGGACGCGTATTTGATCATCTCCGCCGAGGGGAGATCGGTCATGACGAACGGGGTCTCGATCAGATAGAGCGGGCGATACAGGTCTTTCATGATCGCCATCGCTTCGGGGCTATCCGCGCCGATCACGATCCGGTTCGGACGCAGAAAGTCCTCGATGGCCGAGCCCTCGCGGAGAAATTCCGGGTTGGACACGATATCGAACCGGCAGCGTTCGGCCTGATGGCTCCGGATCACGTCGCGGAGCCGCTCGCCGGTGCCCACCGGGACCGTGGATTTGGTGGCGATGACTTTGTACCCGGTCATGTGTTGAGCGATCCCGCGTCCGACCTGCTCCACATAGGACAGATCGGCTGACCCGTCGGTGCGCGCGGGAGTCCCTACCGCGATGAAAATCACCAGGGCCTGATCGACCGCCTTCTTGATGTCGGTGGTGAAGGCCAAGCGGTTTTCCCGCAGCCCCTTGGCCACCAGCTCCGTGATGCCCGGCTCGTAGAACGGCACGTCGCCTTTCTCCAGCCGTCCGATTCGCCGGGCATCCGTGTCCATGCACATGACGTTGAGGCCGAACTCGGCGAAGCAGGCCCCCGTCACCAAGCCGACGTAGCCAGTTCCAATGACGCTGATATGCACGTGAGCCTCCCCCGCGAGTCCACTGCGCTTGGGCCTTCCCGGACCGGACCGGGATCGAGCAGGGAGCTGAGTATAACAAGGAGGGCGCGGCCCGGCAAGGGAACCCCGCCTTCAGCGCGTCCCTTGTGATTGACACCCTCCGGCTGGTTCAGTACAATCCCGCCGTCCCCGAGTGAGTGCGGAGGAGATTCAGCGCGTGGCGGCACAGAGCGGCACGATGTTGCGGCCCCTGGCCGTGATGATGAACCGCAAGATCCGCACCGTCAGCCCGGACGCGGCATTGACGGAAGCGGCCGGTCTGATGCGCGAGACACGGGTCGGGGCCTTGATGGTCTTCGAGCAGGGCTCTTACGTGGGGGTGGTCAGCGAGACCGACCTGGTGCGGAAGGCCATGGCCGGAGGGCTCGACCCGGCGCAAACACGGGTTCGCACCGTGATGAGCAGCCCTGTGATCACGATCGAGATCGACCGGTCTGCCCATGATGCGAGCGATCTCATGGCTGAAAAAGGGATCAGACACCTCGCCATCACCCAAGACGGCCAAATCGTCGGCATGGTCTCGGTCCGCGACCTGCTCCGCTATTTCAAGAATTGGGGAACGCTCTGACCCCATCCGTACCCTCCATGCTTCCTCCTCCATCTCAACTCGCTCCCCTCGGCGCCCCTGACGTATGACCGCACCATCCGGCAAGGCGCAGTGGTCCCGCCCGTGGCTGTTTGTCACCGCGTTCATCACCGGAGCGGTGGTGATGGCTCTGGAAATCCTCGGCAGCCGGCTGCTCGCTCCGATGTTCGGCAACTCGCTCTTTGTCTGGGGCGCGTTGATCGGGGTGATCCTTGCGGCCATGAGCAGCGGGTATGCGACGGGGGGATGGCTCGCCGACCGCCGGCCGGCCGGGGCTGTCGTGGCCGGGCTTCTGCTGGCCTCGGGTGGCTGGACGTTCCTGTTGGCCTGGGCGGGGCAGCCGGTCATGTTCAAAGTCTCCGCGTGGATTCAGGACCCTCGCTGGGGGCCCTGCGTGGCCGCCAGCCTGCTGCTGGCGCCCCCGGCATTCGGACTGAGCGGCGCGCTTCCCGCGCTGCTCCGCCTCTCGATCGCCGATATCGGACATCTGGGAAGGCACACGGGCGGCATGATCGCGGTCTCAACAGTCGGGAGCCTCGTCGGGACCTGGGGAACGGCCTTCTATCTGTTGACCTGGCTGGGCAGCTTGAGGCTGGTGGCCGTGCTGGGCGGGATCCAGGTCCTGCTCGGGTTGGCGTGGTGGTGGCGTGCAGCGGCGGTCCGAGCGCGGACGGCGGCCCCCGTGGTCGGAGGCCTGGGCCTGATGGGCTGGCTGGCCCTGCATCCGGTTCTCGTGCTGCCCGCGCCGATCTATCAAGAGGACAGCCCGTACCAACAAATCCGCGTTCGGGATGACGATCTGTTGCGCTATCTGATCCTGGACCGGACCTTCCATGCCATTATGTGGAGGGTTGAGCCGGTCGAGTTGTTCCTTCCCTATAGCCAAATGATGATGGCGGCTCTGGCGCTTCATCCTGCTCCGAAGCGGGCGCTGATCCTGGGCCATGGTGGGGGGTCGCTCGCCAAGTGGCTGGCCCGTCGCTGGCCCGATCTGGAACTGGATCTTGTCGAGGTGGATCCCTCGGTGGTCCGGGCGGCAGAGCAGTACTTTGGGTATTCGGGGGCTACGGGTCATCGGATGTACGTCAACGATGCCCGAGCGTTCTTCCGGACAACCGATGCCCGGTACGATGTGATCTGGCTGGATGTCTTCGCCAGGCATCTCATCCCCTTCCACCTGACGACCCAGGAGTTCTTCGCTGAAGTCCGCTCACACCTGAATCCTGATGGCGTGCTGGCGGTGAATCTGTCCTCGTCCGGCGACGGACCGGCTCGTCAACGGGCCAACGCGGTGGTCGCGACGCTTCGTACGGTGTTCCCCTTGATCGAATCATTTGGCGTGAAGGGTCCCTGGCAAACCCCTCAGCCCGATGCGGAAAACCTCATCTTTTTTGCGGGTGCTCCTGTGACGATGATCCGCCAGCCGGAGTTTACCGCCCGGGTAGCCGAACTTGTGGCGCAACGTCGGATGCCGTCGGAGGTGCCGGGACTGCTGGCCACCCGACGTGACCGTGACTGGCCCCAAGGGGTGATCTTGACCGACGACTATGCTCCGTTTGATCTGTTGATGGGTGGGGGGATGACGGATGATGGTCCACCCGCCATGGCCCCGTTACAAAGCCGGTGAAATGGCCGTGGTGGCCCACTTGGAGTCAAATTTCTTAGCAAATTCGGTTGGGTGCGAGCAGGGGCCGGATGCAAAAGAACGGTCTTGCTTCCGCGAAGGGCCTTATGCTATAAGGGGCGGCGTTGTCATCAGTGGCCGGGCAGACGCTCAATCAGTGGGTCGTGATCACGTCGGCTGTGAGATTGCTCATTCACTCACCTCATCACATTTCATTATCTTCTAAGGGAGGTAGGCCATGGGTAAGATGATCGTGGCAATATTGTTCGGCCTTGTCATCATTGCAGGTGGGGCGGCCTCCTCAGTCGCCCACCACGCGGGCGGCGTCGAGATCGGCGACCTGGATACCGGCTCCGTCGTCGGTCAGGCGTTTAAGGAGTTGCCGGTTGACGCGGAGATTCAGGCAATCGAAATTGGGAACATGAAAGCCTGGTACCCGCCCACGACCATCGTTGATTTTAAGGGCCGTACCGGCGGAAACCCAGTCGTGCTGAAGGTGACGAACACTACCTCAGTCGAGCACGGCTTCTTTATGACGGCGGATGCGGCGTTCGAGGCGCCAAGCGTGCTGAAGATAAAGCTGGTGCTGAAACCTGGCGAGACCAAGTATATCGGGATCCCGACCAGCGATCTCTTCTACGCGACCACCGGGAGCACGTTCGTTTATAACTGCCACTTGCATCCGGGCCACGTTGGTGGGAAGTTTGTGGCGTTGGGCCGCTAACGAGAGTCCGGCTTACAGGCGCTCAGCGAAAACGCCCCGTCCGCCGTATCAAGGCGGGCGGGGCGTTTTGATTTGGCGAGGACGGCCGATTCAGGCTTTTTCAGGCTGGCAGTCCACGGTCCCATCAAGCGGGATGTTCTGAGCGGCGGCCAGTTTTCCTCCCACGATCAGCAGCAAGTACCGGTTCTCGGTCGGTGCCAGGCTGAACAGACTCATGACAACCGTATTGAGGTCAACGACCATTTCGTCCTCGGCCTGCCACTGCGTCCCGTTCACGATCCAGAAACGACTTCGGGCATCGGGGAATTGCTTCGCCATGAAACCCTCGATGACCCCGGGGACGTCGCCGGTGGTCCCTTGCACGGGCGCTGCGCCCCACAGGACCACGCACAGGCACAACAGGAAAGCCCATTTGGTTCGCATGGTTGAACCTCCGTGCGTTTCCTCTCCTTCAACGGGCCCGCTTGGGTGAAAGTCTGGCCGGGTTGTCTGTCGGCGAGCCTCTGTGGCCATGAAAGAAAGTATAGCACGAACATCGGCTCAGTCGAACTTTTGAGCGGTTCTCCCGAAGCGCTGAAACAAAGAAGCCCCATCCCGGACCAGGATGGGGCTTGTCATGTGGGGCTCTGATTTGCGGGCGAGAACCCGAACGCGGTCGGCCGGCGGCGGTTAGTTCCTGACGCCGCTCCAGACTTTCGCGTCGTCAATCTGCTTCTCCGGATTCAGCTTCCTGGCTTTCTCGAGGAGGACCTCGGTCGTTTCAGGATAGACCGGATCCGAGATGCAACAGTTGTCAACTGGGCAGACGGCGGCGCATTGCGGCTCGTCAAAATGGCCGACGCACTCGGTGCAGCGGTCATGGGTGATGACATAGATACTATCTCCCTCGCCCTGGCCGTCACCCACATGGTACCCTTTCGTCTCCGCATCGCTCCGCGTCTCGAAGATGGCCTCATTAGGACATTCCGGTAAGCAGGCTCCGCAAGAGATGCATTCAGCGGTAATTAACAAAGCCATAATCCCGGCCTCCTTACGAACTGTATTGACAACTCCGCGCGCCCGCCACCATATTCATGTGGCAAGATGCGTTTATTCTAGACCTGGCCCCTTTTCCAAGTCAACAAGGAAAGTGGTGATCAGAAGCCCCATGTCGTTGATCTGTATGGGCCATTGGGCCTAGGCCGACCGAAATTGTCAGGAGAACGGGTGGAACCGTCGACACCATCGAAGTCCGCCACAACGCACAGCCGTGTGGTTGTGCTCCTGGGCCTGTCCCTCGTGCTGATCATCGGCAGTCTGTTTCTGACCAATTGGAAGGACACCGACACCATCATCGTAACGTTTCCAAGCGGGACGGAGATCGACGCAGAGGTGGCCGATACCCCGGAAAAGCTCCTATTCGGTCTGGCATTCAGGGAGGGATTGCCCCCAGACTCGGGGATGCTGTATATCTTCGAAACCTCCGACCGCCACCGGCTGCGGACCAAGGGGTTTAAAATTCCGGTCGACATGATCTGGGTGGATGCAAGCCGGCACGTGGTCCACCTCGTGGAGGGTGCGGACCCCTGTCCTCAGGATCCTTGTCCCTGGTACGGTCCACCGCCGGAAAAGGCCAGATACGTGATCCAAACGGCCGCGGGGTTCCTCAAGCGGGAGCGTCTGGTGCCGGGCGCGGAGTTGAAATTCACGCTCCGCTTGTGATCCGGGGCGCCCCGGCCTGCCCGTCCGCGTCCCCGGAAGGGTGGATCGCCTTGGAGCAGGAGCGCGCGCGCATGGATGGATTTCAGATGGCCGCCCGGATCGACGAAATCCCACCGGGTGAATCCAAAGTGATAGAGGTGAATGGGAAACCCATCGCCGTCTTCAACGTCGGGGGGAGCTTCTATGCCATTTACAATACCTGCCCCCATGAAGGTGGCCCGCTCGGCGAGGGACGTCTGAAGGGCTACGTCGTCTCGTGTCCTTGGCATGACCTGTCGTTCGATGTCCGCAACGGGCGGGGGACCGACGACGGCGGCTATTGCGTCGGAAGTTACGAGGTGAAGGTCGAGGGTCACGAGGTGTACGTCGGCGCTCGCCGGAAGGTCTAGGAAGTAGACCACGAGCGGCGTGCAGACGGGGCCTGCGGGGCGGTGTGCCAGTTTGTGTGATGGATGAAGGCGCCCTTACTCCGTGACCAGGTCGCGCTTGTCACCGGTGGAAGCAGCGGGATCGGTCTGGCGATCGCACAGGCTCTGGTGAATGCCGGGATGCGCGTCGTGGTGGTCGGGCGGAACCGAACCCGCCTGCGCGCGGCCGTAGGGGAACTGCTCGCGGGAGCCCAAGGTGGGAGCGACGAGCGGGGAGCAACGTCTCGCGTGCTTGCGGTGACGGCGGATGTCTCGAAGCCGGGCGATGTGAGACGGGCGGTCCAGCAGACGCTCGCTCGATTCGGGCGGATCGACGTGCTGGTGAACAATGCGGGCATCTCGGGACGTGGCCGTGTGGAGGATCTCTCGGAAAGGGACTGGGATCGCGTCCTCTCGGTGAATCTGCGCGGGGCGTTTCTCTGCGCGCGTGCCGTGCTGCCGTCGATGAAGCGTCAGCGGCGAGGCTATATCGTCAATATCTCTTCCCTGGCGGGGAAGATCGGCATGGCCGGCAGCGCCGCCTACTGTGCCTCGAAGTTCGGACTGGTGGGGCTGAGCCAATCGATCGGCGAAGAAGGGGCGCCATGGAATATTCGCGCCACCGCGATCTGTCCGGCCTACGTCAACACGCCGATGGTGCGAGGCGCGCCGGTGGATCCCTCTCGGATGATCCAGCCGCAGGATATCGCCGCGACGGTCCGGTACCTCTTGGAACTCACGGACTATGCGGTGGTGAAGGAAGTCGTGGTGGAGCGCCAAGGAGCTGAGTAAGGGGCGGCGCAGCAAGGAGCGGGCACAGGGTGAGCGCGGCATCGGTGAATGACGGGTCCGTCGGCGGACCGGATCGAGACGCGAAGGCCATCACGGCCGCCAACGGCGGCAGCTTTCAGATCAATCTGTGGGAGGATCGGACCCGCGGAGAGCTCTGGATCCCGGTGTACGATCCGGCGTCACTGGTCCTGGTGAGTGACGAGTTCCTTCCGACCGCCAGCAACAACGCGGTGGAGGCGGGACGTCGAACGTTCGAATTCCGGGCGGTCGCCCCCGGCAGGCATCGGCTGGTGTTCGAGAAGCGGATGGGATGGAAATTCACGGCTGAAGACCGACGCGTGTTCCTGGTGGGCGTCGCCGACGGGCCCGGTCGCGCTGGGGGTCACTGATGCCCGACATCGGATTTCTGAATGGCCGGTTCATGCCGCTGGAGGAGACGCTGGTCCCGGTGGAAGATCGCGGGTTCCAGTTCGGCGACGGGGTGTACGAGGTGATCCGAACCTACCATGGCAGGCCGTTCCAGCTCGATGCGCACCTGGCTCGCCTGGAGCGAAGCGCCAAGGGCATTGAGTTGCCGGTTCCCGTTCAGACCCGGGAATGGCAGGGCTATGTCGTGGAGGGAATCAGGCGGGGCGGCTATGCGGAGAGCAAGGTGTATATCCAGCTCACCCGAGGGGTGGCGCCCAGAGACCACCTGTTCCCGGCGGCGGCCCGTCCGACCGCCGTCATGACCATCCGGGAGATGCAGCCACTAAACCCGGCCCTGCGCTCGGCCGGAGTGGCAGCGGTCACGGTCGAAGACCTGCGCTGGGGGCGGTGTGACATCAAGAGCGTGAACTTGCTGCCCAACGTCATGGCCCGCCAGCGCGCGAAAGAGAGCGGAGCCTTTGAGGCGATCTTTGTGCGCGGAGGAGAGGTGACCGAGGGGACGGTCAGCAATGTGATGCTGGTTCGGGGCGGAGTGCTGATGACCGAGCCTGCGGGAGCGCGGATCCTGTCGGGCGTGACCCGCGCGATCGTGCTGGCCCTTGCGCGCAAAGAGGGAGTCTCAGTCCAGGAACGGGCCGTCGGCTTGGACGAGCTGCGTGGAGCAGACGAGGTCTTGCTCACCGGCACCACGGTGGAAATCCTGCCGGTGGTCCGTCTTGATGGGGCGCCGGTTGGGACCGGGAAACCGGGGGCGCTCACCGCGCGGCTGAGTGCGTGGTTCCAGGACTCCCTGGGCTAGCAGGACCAGGCGGGCTCGCCACTCGTCATCAGCCACCCGTCGCGCCCTGAGCCCCCTTGCGTTGTCCTGTCCAACATGGTAGTCTTGGCCGTCTGGAAGTGGGCTCGGGCCCACTTTTTTGTTTGGATCGAAGTCCGATGGCGGACCTGAGCAGTCCAGAATCGACCGGAGTCGCGCAGACCCGGGATGCCCGGCCGCTCGCCGAACGCGTGCGAGCCATCGCGGCTCCGATCATTCGCGCGCTTGCCCTCGAGTTGGTGGAGGTGCAGTGTGCCGGCCACGGGACGCGAACGGTGATCAGGGTGTTCGTGGACAAGCCGGGTGGAGTCGTCGTCAGCGATTGCGAACAGGTTCACCTGTCGCTGGGCCACGCGCTTGATGTGGAGGATCCGATTCCGCACGCCTATACGCTGGAGGTGTCCTCGCCCGGCCTTGATCGGCCGCTGAGGCGGCGTGAGGATTTCCAGCGGTCGGTCGGCAAGCTGGTCTCCGTCAAGCTTCGGCGCCCGCACAATGGACAATGGCGGGTGGTGGGACGGGTGATCGAGGCCAAGGAGTCCGGTGTGACGTTGGCCTTCACGGGGCCGGACGTGGAGACGACCCTTGAGGTGGAGTGGGCGGCGGTCGCAGACGCGCGGCTCGAGGTGGAATTCTCATCGCGGTGAGAGGCACGATCGGGAGAACTGGCATGAGTGGAGCATGTGATCTATGAGCCGGGAACTGATCGCGGTGATCGACCAGATCGGACGCGAGAAAGGCATCGATAAGGCCAAGGTGATCGGGGCGGTGGAGGCGGCGCTCCAGACGGCGGCCAAGAAACGCTTTGGGCAAAGCGAGAACATTCAGGTCCAGATCGACCAGAAGACAGGCGAGATCTCGGTGGTGTCGCTCAAGACGATCGTGGACACCGTCACGAATCCCAAGTCAGAGATCTCGATCCAGGAAGCGCGCCGCGTGGATAGCGAAGCGGAGGTGGGCGACGAGATCGGCGCCGTGATCGAGATGGATGAACTGGGGCGCATCGCGGCCCAGACAGCCAAGCAGGTGATTTGTCAAAAAGTGAGAGAGGCTGAATGGGAAGCGGTCCAGCGCGAGTACGCCACCCGCACGGGCGATCTGATCAACGGCATTATCCTCGGGCAAGAGCGCCGCAATTACCTGGTGGACCTTGGCAAGACCGAGGCAGTGCTGCCGGCGCAGGAACAGATCCCCCGCGAAACCTATCGGCGAGGAGACCGGATCAAGGCGTACTTGCTCGAGGTGCGGCGGACCCCCAAGGACGTGCAGGTGGTCCTCTCGCGGACGCACCCCCACTTCGTGGCCAAGCTCTTCGAGCTGGAGGTCCCTGAGGTCTCCGAAAAGATCGTGGAAATCAAAGGCATCGTCCGGGAGCCCGGAGATCGGACCAAGATCGCCGTCGCGTCGCGGGACAAGGCCGTCGATCCAGTTGGGGCCTGCGTGGGCATCAAGGGTTCGCGCGTGCAGGCGGTCGTGAGGGAACTGCGCGGTGAAAAGATCGATATCATCGCCTGGACGACTGATCCGCGGGTGTTCATCGCCGAGGCCTTGAACCCGGCGTCGATCGAGAAAGTCGGCATCGACGAGGAAAAGAAATCGGCGCTCGTGGTGGTGGCCGACTCGCAGCTGTCCCTGGCCATCGGGAAAAACGGCCAGAACGTGCGTCTTGCCGCCAGACTGACCGGCTGGAAGATCGACATCATCAGCGCGACGGAATACGAGAAGGAGAAGGCCGAGCGGGACAAGGAGATCAAGGCGGCCCTGGCCGAGGAGGCGGAGGCCCAGCGGGAGGAAGAGGCTGCACGGGCCCAGCGTGAGGCAGTGGGCAGCCTGGGGGAGCAGGACACGGAGGCGCAGCCGGCACAGCCCGAGCCGCAATGAGACCCCTACACGGCGGGCTGAACCGACGCTGCTGCAACTGGCATGAGAGTACACGAGCTGGCCAAGAAGCTCGGGATGGAGAATCGGGATCTGATCCCCGAGCTGAAGCGACTGGGCATCGTGGCGTCATCGCACAGTAGCGCGCTGGACGACGTCGCGGTCCAGAAGGTCTTGCAGAAACTGACGCCCAAGGCCAAGCCGGCGCCCAAGGCGGGAACCAAGCGCGACGAAGTGGAGTCTGAGGCCAAGCTGCAGCCAGCCAAGCCGGAAGCGCTCACACGAGAAGTGGTCACGAAGGAATCAGCGCCGCGCAAGCGAGCGACTCCACCCCGTGAGCCTGCCAAAGGGCCCACCCAGAAATCGCCTCCGGTCGTCATCGAAGAGCCGCCGAAAGTGGATAAACGGCGGATCCTGTTCAAACGAAAGAAGGGCGACGACGAAGTGGCAGCCGAGCTGGCTGCGGGTACCGGCCCGGCCGTCGACACGCTTGGAGCGCCGTTCCAGGCAGGCGGCCTTGCTCCGGCTCTCCCTGGGGGACCTGCCGCGGTCGGGGCCGCGCCTCTTCCGGAGGCCCCGGCGAGCGGGGCGCTCCCTGCTCAGCCACGGGCCGATCGCGCCGGTGCGGCACGCGAGGCCAGTCCCGCAGTCGCGTCAGCGCCGCCGGTGGGCGCCGCGCAAGCGGCTCCGGGCCCGGCGGCGGAGACGGACGAGCGCCGCCTCGACAAGAAAAAGGGCGTGCTCGAGCCGCCGTTGGGAGAGACCGCAGAGCTTCGGGACAAAGCCAAACGACCCAAGAGGCCCGGCCGAACGCGTGACGAGGAGGAGGTCAAGTTTCGGGAGGATATGGCGCGCTGGCAGGACCTGCGGGCGATTCCCGTGCATCGGCGCGACGAGCGGTCCCGCCACGTTCAGCCGTCCGCGGTGGCCGAAATCACCAAGCCTCGCAAGAAAGTGATCAAGCTCAGCTCCGGACTGACGGTGAAGGAGTTCGCGGAGCTGGTCGGCCAGCGGCCCGCGGACACCGTCAAGAAATTGCTGGAGATGGGCCAGATGCTCACCTTGAATCAGGCCATGAATTTGGACGTCGCCCTGCTGATCGCGGATGGGCTCGGGCTGAAGGCCGAGGTCTTGTCGGAAAAACAGGGAGAGGAGCTGCTGGAAGAAGCCGCCGAGTGGACCGAGGCGGAGCGGCTGGAATCACGGCCTCCTGTGGTCACCATTATGGGACATGTCGATCACGGGAAAACCTCGCTGCTGGATGCGATCAGGCAAACCAAGGTCACCGAACAGGAAGCAGGCGGCATCACCCAGCACATCGGGGCGTACACCGTGCGGGTCCATGACAAACGGATTACCTTCCTGGACACACCGGGCCACGAGGCCTTCACCGCCATGCGGGCGAGAGGCGCGAAGATCACCGACATCGTCGTGCTGGTGGTGGCCGCCGACGACGGGGTCATGCCGCAAACCGTGGAAGCGATCGACCATGCGGCCGCGGCGAACGTGCCCGTCATCGTCGCCATCAACAAGATCGACAAGGCAGGAGCGAATCCCGATCGGGTGAAGCACGCGCTGGCGGAGCGGAATCTCATTCCGGAGGCCTGGGGAGGCCAGACCATCGTGGTGGAGGTGTCGGCCAAGCAGAAGGTGGGCCTCGAATCGTTGTTGGAGATGATCCTGCTCCAGTCTGAAGTGCTGGAGCTCAAGACGGACTCCCGCCGTCCGGCCAAAGGGGCGGTCGTGGAGGCCAAGCTGGACCGCGGCCGAGGCCCGGTCGCAACCGTGCTCGTGCAAAGCGGCACGCTGCGGGTGGGCGATGCGTTCGTCGTGGGGACCTTCAGCGGCCGGGTGCGGGGCCTCCTCACGGACACGGGACAGAAGGTCTCTGAAGCCACCCCCTCGATGCCGGTGGAGGTGGTTGGCCTGCCCGGTGTGCCTGCGGCGGGCGATCTGTTCGTCGTGGTCAAGGATGAGTCTGTGGCTCGAGAAATCGCAGAGGACCGCCTGGGCAAGCAGCGCAGTGCCGAACTCGCGGCGGGGTCCGCCCGGGTGACGCTGGAGGACCTCTATGCGCGCATCAAGGAGGGAGCGGTCAAGGAACTTGCGGTGTTGATCAAGTCGGATGTGCAAGGATCGGCTGAGGCGCTCTCGGAGGCCGTCGAGAAGCTCTCCACCGCAGCGGTCAAGCTCCGGGTCATTCACAGCGGGGTCGGCGGCATCACGGAAACCGACGTCCTGTTAGCCTCGGCCTCACAAGCCATTATCATCGGCTTCAATATTCGGCCGGAACCGAAGGCCGCAGCACTGGCCGAGCATGAAGGGGTTGACGTCCGGCTCTACACCATCATTTATGATGCGATCGCCGACATCAAAGCCGCCATGGAAGGCTTGTTGGAGCCGACGCTGAAGGAGCGCGTGCTGGGCCGCGCGGAGGTGCGCCAGGTCTTCACGATTGCGAAGGTCGGCACCATTGCAGGCTGCTATGTGATCGACGGGACCATCTCCAGGGCCAGCGCCGGCGTGCGCGTGGTCCGGGATCAAGTGACCGTCTACGAAGGCAAGCTCAGCTCGCTCCGCCGGTTCAAGGACGACGTGCGGGACGTTCAGCAGGGATACGAATGCGGAATCGGCGTTGAGAACTTCAGCGACCTGAAGATGGGCGATGTCCTCGAGGTCTACGCGTTCGACAAAGTGGCGGCGAAGCTTTAAAAAGGTTGAGGTTGAGGCTAAGGCTCAGGAGCAGGTCCTCAGAGCTGGGCGGCGACTCCGAGCCTCAACCTGAACCTCAACCTCGGCCTGCCCCGTTTGCCGCCGGCATGATTATCGGGCTCTGCACGGTTGAACTATACATCCCGGACGGCCATTCCCTGAAGGCGAAGCGACAGGTCCTCTTGAGCCTCAAAGACCGTCTGCGCGACAAGTTTAATGTGTCGGTCGCGGAGGTCGGTGATCTCGAGCTCTGGCAGAAGGCGGTCCTCGGGATCGCGTGTGTGGCGAACGAGGGCGTGCACGTGAACCAGGTGTTGGACCAGGCCGTCAATCTGATCCGGTCCGTCCCGACGATCGAAGTGGTTCAATTCCGCATCGAACTGCTGTGAAACGAGCTAATAGCTGATAGCTAACAGCTAACAGCACGAGGAGAATCGAGGCTATTCGCCCCTCGATCGGGCTCGGGGCCCTGAGCTTGTCGAAGGGCTGCTCGCTATGAGCTACCAGCTTTCTTGGTATGACGAAGGCGACGTCCAAACGGGCGATGCGAGTAGCCGACCAGATCCGCATGGAGGTCGCCGAGATCATCATGCGCAAGACGAAGGATCCACGGGTGAGCGATGTGACGGTCACGGACGTGGAGCTGACCAACGATCTCCGGCTGGCGCGGGTCTATGTCACGACCTTGCAGGACGGCCAAGCAGAGGCGGATGCCCTTGAGGGGCTCGCAAAGGCGAGCGGCTTCATCCGCGCGGAGCTGGGCCGACGGCTGCACTTAAGGTACACCCCTGAGCTGATCTTTCAGAAAGATTTGAGCGGCCCTCAAGGAGATCGTATTCGGTCGCTCCTGGAGCAAGTGCAGGCTGAGGCTCAGGGCCGATCACAACCGGACTCTTCTCCATGAGCCCTCAGCCGGATCAACGGGTATGGCAAGCACATCGGGCGTGAATGTCGCGGCAAGGCCTGTCCTCGGAGACGGCCTCCTCAACGTCAAGAAGGCGGCCGGGTGGACGTCGCACGATGTCGTGGCCAAGCTACGGAACCTCCTCCGGGGCCCCAGAGTCGGACACGCCGGCACGCTCGATCCGGCGGCCACCGGCGTCCTGCCGGTGCTGATCGGGCGGGGGACACGAATCGCCGAGTACCTGGTGGACTGGGACAAGGAGTATCGGGCGGTGTTGCGCCTGGGGGAAGCGACCGACACGCAGGACGCCACCGGGGCGGTCTTGTCGCGGTCCCCCACGGATGCTCTGACCCTGGAAGCGATCCGGACCGTCATCGAGCGGTTCCGTGGACGGCTCACGCAGGTGCCGCCGATGTATTCGGCGGTGAAGGTGGGAGGAGTTCCGCTCTACAAAGTTGCGCGGGCGGGGCGAACCGTCGAGCGGGAACCGCGGGAGGTGACGATCCACGACATCGAGGTGCTCGGCATCGACGGCCGCGACGTCTCCCTGCGCGTGGTGTGCTCCAAGGGCACCTATGTCAGGACGCTCTGCGCGGATATCGGAGAGGCGCTGGGCGTGGGGGGGCACCTGTTGGCATTGGAGCGGAGGCGGGTCGGGCCGCTGACCATCGAGCGGGCGCTCACGATGGAGGACATCGGGTCGCGGCTCCTGCGCGGGCGATTGGCCGACGATGTGATGCCTCTCGACGAGGCGCTCGCCGCGTTGCCGGCCCTGGTCGTGGATGAAGCGACCTCGGGTCGGGTCCTGCACGGCGCGCCGGTTTCGAGCCGGACTGTGACGTGGGACGCGAGGGCCGGGATCTCCGGGGTTGCGGCCGGGCAGACGGTTCGGCTGAAAGATCCCAATGGGCGCCTGCTGGCGCTCGGGAAGGTTGGGGCAGCGGGCGTTGACCAGGGGGCTGTGGCGTCGGTGAGTGCCGCTGAACGCATGGTGTCAATCCTGAAAGTGTTGGTGGACGCGTAGCCGCAGCAAGAGGGGAAGGTTGAGGTTGAGGCTCAGGTTCAGGTTAGGGAAAGAGATGAAGTGCGGAGACTTCTCTCAGCCTTAACCTCAACCTCAGCCTTTTGATAGGGATGGAGGAGTGCACGATGGCGTTGGTGAAAGAAGCCAAGACCGAGGTGGTTCAGCAATACAGACGGCATGGGACGGATACCGGTTCTCCCGAAGTGCAGATCGCGATTCTCACCAGTCGCATCTCGTACCTGACGGAGCATTTCAAGCTGCATCGAAAGGATCATCACTCCAGGAGAGGCTTGCTGCAGTTGGTCGGCCGACGCCGACAACTGCTCGATTACCTGCATCGGATCGATGATGGCCGGTATCGGGCCGTGTTGGAGCGGTTGGGGATCCGTAAGTAATCAACCACCCGCGAGCGCCCTCGCGCGACTCGGCTGCCTGCGGTCGCTCGACCCAGAGACTCTCGACGGGCGAGCTCAGCCGAGGCGAGCTGCCGAAGTCCGAAGCGCGGGAGCCGGGGCGGGGCTGCCGACACAGGTTTCCTACAGTCATGAGTACTGAGTTATGAGTGCTGAGTTGGTGACAGAGACAGAGACCTAATCGGGCCGGACTCGGCACTCATTACTCAGGACTCAAGCCGTAGGCATCTGTGCGGCAGAGCTAAGAGGAGAATGAAGAAATGGTGCACGCGATCGAAATGGACCTGGCTGGCCGGCGCCTCCGGCTGGAAACCGGGCGAGTGGCCAAGCAGGCGGACGGCGCCGTCCTGGCCACATACGGGGACACCGTCGTGCTGGCCACCGCGGTGGGCTCCCAGACAGTCAGGCCCGGGATAGATTTTCTTCCGCTCACCGTGGATTACCAGGAGAAGGCTTACGCGGCCGGCAAGATTCCCGGCGGATACTTCAAGCGGGAGGGCCGGCCTTCCGAGAAGGAGGTCCTGACCAGCCGATTGATCGATCGTCCCATGCGGCCCCTCTTCCCGGAGGGCTATTACTACGAGACCCAGGTGATTGCCTCGGTCCTCTCGGCGGATCAGACCGGGTCGTCGGATGTGGTGGGCATCACGGCCGCCTCGGCCGCGCTGACGCTGTCGGACATTCCATTCGGGGGGCCGGTGGCTGGGATCAGAATCGGCCGCGTGAATGGGCAGTTCGTGGTCAATCCGGACATCGCGACTCTTGAGGCCAATGACCTGCATTTGGTGGTGGCCGGCACGGGCGACGCCGTCATGATGGTGGAGGGAGGCGGGAACGAGCTGCCGGAATCGGTCATGATCGACGCCATTGAGGTCGCCCATGCCGAGATCAAGAAGATCGTGGGGAAGATTCTGGAGTTGCAGGCGCAGGCCGGACGGCCCAAGCGAACGGTCGTGGCCGAGAAGATCGCCCCCGCCCTAAGCGACGCGGTGCGCCAACTGGTGGCCGGTCCGATCCGGGACGCGATCCTCATTCCCAACAAGACGGCCCGCCAGGAACGGCTGGGCCAGATTCTGGAAGACGCGATCGAGAAGCTGAAGGCGGACGATCCCGACCGCAGCCGCCATATCAAGCTGGTGTTTCACTCGCTGGAATACACCGAAGTCCGGAACATGATCCTGGAGCGAGGCGTACGGGCGGACGGCCGCGGGCCGACCGACATCCGCACCGTCACCTGCGAGGTGGGCGTGCTCCCGCGCACCCACGGCTCCGCGCTCTTCACGCGAGGGGAAACGCAGAGTCTGGCGGTCGTGACGCTCGGCACGACGGAGGATGAGCAGCGCATCGATGCGTTGGAGGGGGAGTACTACCGGACCTTCATGCTGCATTACAACTTCCCTCCCTTCAGCGTCGGCGAGGCGAGGCCGCTCCGCTCCCCCGGCCGGCGCGAAGTGGGGCACGGGGCGCTGGCGGAACGCGCGCTGCGGCCGGTCATTCCCAGTAAGGAAAGCTTTCCGTACACGCTGCGGCTGGTGTCCGACATTCTGGAGTCGAACGGCTCCTCCTCCATGGCGACGGTCTGCGGCGGAGCGCTTGCGCTGATGGACGCCGGCGTACCGATCAAGGAGCCCGTGGCCGGCATCGCCATGGGACTGATCAAGGAAGGCGAGCGTGTCATGGTGCTGTCCGATATCCTGGGCCTGGAGGACCATCTCGGCGACATGGATTTCAAGGTGACCGGGACCAAGCACGGCGTCACGGCGCTGCAGATGGATATCAAGATCGCCGGCATCACGCCGAAGCTGATGCGGCAGGCCTTGGACCAGGCCCGGAAGGGTCGTCTCTATATCCTGGAACGCATGGCGGAAGCCTTGCCGAGGGCGAGGCCGAACCTGTCGCCCTTCGCGCCGCGCATCTTCATGTTGAAGATCAAGCAGGACAGGATCCGCGATGTGATCGGGCCGGGCGGCAAGATGATCCGCAGCATCATTGCGGACTGCGGCGTGAAAATCAACGTGGAAGATACCGGAGACATCTCCATCGCCGCGGTGGACGAGGCGTCCGCCAAGAAAGCCATCGAGATGATCAACCGGCTCACGGAAGAAGTCGAGGTCGGCAAGATTTATCTGGGCACCGTGCGAAAGATCATGGACTTCGGCGCCTTCGTGGAGATCCTGCCGGGCACGGACGGGCTCGTGCATATCTCCCAGCTCGCGCACCATCGCGTGAAGTCAGTCTCAGACGAAGTCAAGGAAGGCGACCAGGTGATGGTCAAAGTGCTCGAGATCGACAAGCAGGGCAAGATCCGTCTGAGCCGCAAGGAGGCCATGGCGCCGCCTTCGGCTTCCTCGCCGAAGGAACCGGCCACCGGGTACCCGCCTGGCGGGTGAGGGCGATCATGTACCGGAAGCTCGTGCTGGACAATGGCGTGCGGGTGGTCGTCGAGCGGATGCCGACGCTGAAGTCGGTGACCGTCGGCATCTGGGTGAACGTCGGGTCCCGCGATGAAGGCGCTGGAGAAGCCGGTCTGTCCCACTTCCTTGAACATATGTTCTTCAAGGGAACGCGGACCCGGTCGGCCGCCCAGATTTCGCGGGAGATTGACGCCCTGGGCGGGGAGATGAACGCTTTTACGACCCGCGAGACGACGACCTTCTACGTCAAGGTGCTCGATCAACACCTGCGGCCGGCGCTGGCGTTGCTCGCGGACCTGTTTCATCATTCCCGCTTCGGGAGCCGGGAGGTGGAAAAGGAGAAGCAGGTCGTGCTGGAGGAAATCCGGATGGTCCAGGACGATCCCGAGGACCTGGTCCAAGAGCTGCACGCGAAGCAGACGCTGAAGCGACACCCGCTCGGTCGTCCGATCCTGGGGGACCGGGAGACGGTGCAGGCCTTCACGAGAGAACAACTCTTGCGCTACGTCCATGCGCACTACCATCCCCTCCAGACCGTTGTGGCCGTCGCGGGCAATTTCAACCCGAAGGAGTTGCTTCCGGCGCTGGAGACCGCCTTCGGCTCGTTCCAACGCAGCGACCAGCCCGGTTTGAGTCGATGGCCGCCTGTCGTGAACGGAGGGCTGCTGGTCCGGCAGAAGCCTCTCGAGCAAGCGCACCTCTGCCTGGGCCTGAAAGGGGTCTCGCTCGGGCACAAAGACCGATATGCCGCCCACACCCTGAACGCCATGCTCGGTGGGAACGTCAGCTCCCGACTGTTTCAGGAAGTCCGGGAAAAGCGGGGGCTGGCGTACTCCATCTACTCCTACCTCTCCTCGTACGCCGATGGTGGAACGTTGACGGTGTACGCTGCCACCCGTCCGCGGGAAGCCCCGCGGGTGGTTGAGCTGGTCTGCCGGGAGATCCGACGACTCCGCACGGCCGGTGTGGACCGTCAGGAGTTGGAACGGGCACGGAACCAGATGAAGGGCAGTTTGATGCTGAGTTTGGAGAGCACGCATAGCCGGATGAGCAAGCTTGCGAAGGACGAACTGCATCAGGGGCGGTACACGTCGCTCGAGGAAATGATGGCCGAGATCGATCGGGTGTCGGAGGGCCAGATCCTCCAACTCTGCCGCGAGCTGTTGGACCTCACTTGTCTGGCAGTCACGGTGCTTGGCCCGGTCTCACCCCGCGCTTTCCGTGGAGTTATGGACTGACTCGTCCCCGCCTCCTCAACGCTCAGAACCAATTGTTAAGAAAGGCGTTTCTCTTATTTGTATGGCCCGAGGGAGAGCCAAATATTTTCTTGACAAGCCCGAAGGTGATTGAGTAGGATTGGGCACTTACTTCCCGCCGGAACACCGATGCACCGAAAGAAACCAATCGCGCAACCCATGAGCCGTCTTCTTTTTTGAGGGGACACGGACACATCGGTCTTGATCTTCTTGATTCTTATAAGGAGGTGCGAGGGATGAATAAGGGCGTAATCATAGCTGCGGTGGCAGTCTTGTTTCTTGCTGGCTTTCTGACGGCCGGGTTTGTAGCGGCAGCCGATGCGCCGGCCGGCGGCGAACCGCTCATGAAAGGCCAGCCGGTCAAGACCTTGAAAGGTCGAGTCTGGGCGCAGTGGGCGGACAATCCGGAGCGTGAACTGCTGTTCGGCATTCAATACTGGAACACCGGTGAGCCGGCCTCTGGGACCCCGAGTGGACGGGCCTCGTCCGATCTGGACGTGCGGCCTCCGGACCCGCTGTTCGTGTGCTGCTCGTGGGGCTTCCAGGGCGGGACCGAGAAGAATAACCCCTATGCAGGCTGGTACCATGCTGCGCAGACCGTGCGGCTGTATGTGAAGGACAAGGCGCTCATGGACCAGATCATCAAAGCGTCCCAGGATCTGGTGGCCATGGAGGTCACCCTGGATGGTCGGACGATCACCGGGTTCAAGGTCCTGAAAGGGGACTAAGCACGAGCATCGGTCGCGCCTCTTTTTTATGACTTATGACTTTTATCTCAAACAGCTTCTGTAAGGAGGGAGTAGTTATGAGACTTCATGGGAAAGGTTGGGCGTTCGCCGCCGCCGTGGCCTTGGTCGTGGGTGTCACCTCGACCGCGCTGGCCATCGAAGCCTTCCAGGAACGGTTCGAGTGGGGCGACATGAGCAAGCCGACCACGCTTCAAGGCCGGGTGATCATCCTGGATCCGTACGATGAAGCGGTCTGGATCAACATCGCGGTGTTCGGTGGAAACGCCGAGAGCGGCTACTACTGGCAGAAGATTCATCCGGGGAAAAACCTCAAGTTCTACGCGGCGAATAAGGAGGTCTGGGAGCAGTTGAAGTCGATGGCCCGCCCGCACGCCGGCCCGGCAGCGGCAAAGGAAGTGCCACCCGCGTCGGCGACCACCTTGATCGAGTTCGCGGCTCAGGAGGTGGAGCAAAACCGCCGGGTGATCTCCTCCGTGAAAAAGCTGCCGGAGATCGCGGGGGATCCCGCCAAGCCTCGGGGCATCCGAACATTGAAAGAGGCGGCCTGTCAGGGCAAGGATGAGTTCGACAAAGCCTGCTACGAGGCCAAGAAGACCCTGAATACCTCCCCGAAGGGGAAGGATACGGTGCCCATGCAGTATGACGTGATGCTCCCGGGCGGGAAAACGTTGGTCTCGGGCATCACGCCGTGGAGCGCCAACGAAGACACGGGCGCTGGTCACTGAAAGCTGAGCGGTTTCCTTGCGGTCAGCGGCGGCGCGCCAGTCGGCGCGCCGCCTTTTTTATGTCTTCGAGTCCTCCTCGATCGGACTCTGGAGCCGACGCTGCAGGTCAGCCAGCCGGTTGAGCGCTTCGAGCGGCGTCATCGAGAAGAGATCCATCTGCCGCACCTCCTCGATAATCGGGTGCGGCTGCGGCAGTGAGGGGTCATCTGAAGGAGTGCTGAGGACTGAGTGCTGAGGACTGAGTAGGGAATTCTCCGCCACATGAGCCGAGGGACGTTCTAACTGGGCCAGGACCTCGCGGGCCCGGCTGATGACCGGACCCGGCAGGCCGGCGAGCCGGGCCACGTGAATACCATAACTCCGGTCCGTTCCCCCCGCGACGATCTTTCTGAGAAACAGCACTTCGTCGTTGCGCTCTCTGACCGAAACCGTGTAGTTTTTGATCCCTTCCCGGAGCTCGGCCAGCTCGGTCATCTCGTGATAGTGCGTGGCGAAGAGGGTGCGCGCGCCCAAGTGCCTCCGGTCCTGGATGTACTCCGCCACCGCCCAGGCGATGCTCAGCCCGTCATAGGTGCTGGTCCCGCGCCCGATCTCGTCCAGCAGGATAAGGCTCCGGCTGGTCGCACAGTTGAGGATCTGCGCGGTCTCGGTCATTTCGACCATGAACGTGCTCTGGCCGCCCGCGAGGTTGTCGAGGGCCCCCACGCGCGTGAACACGCGGTCCACGAGACCGATGCGGGCCTCCCGCGCCGGCACGAAACTGCCCATCTGCGCCAGCAGCACGATCAGCGCGACCTGCCTGAGATACGTGCTCTTTCCGGCCATGTTCGGGCCCGTGATGAACAACAGCCGATTGGACTCGAGGTCCAGGAGGACATCGTTGGGAATGAACCCGCCTGCCAGGTCCAGCCGTTCCACCACCGGGTGCCGGCCTTCGCGGATTCGGATCGTTCCCCCTTCATCCACCTCGGGACGGACATAACGGTTGACGGCGGCCGTCTCCGCCAGCACGGCCAGCACATCCAGCAAGGCAATGGTTGTCCCCATCGCCTGGAGACGGGCCGTTTCTCGGGCAAGTTGGGCGCGGACTTGCTCGAAGAGCTCCTGTTCCAGCGCGTGGAGCTTCTGCTCGGCGCCGGTCACCCGCTCTTCGAGCTCTTTCAACTCGGCGGTCGTGAACCGCTCCGCGTTGACGAGAGTCTGCTTGCGACTGTAATGAGGGGGAACACGCGACAGGTTCGGCTTGGTCACCTCGATGTAATAGCCGAAGACCTGATTGAATCGCACTTTCAGTGACTCGATGCCGGTCCGTTCCCGTTCCTGGGCCTCCAGTCGGGCGATCCACCCTTTCCCGTCCCGGCAGGCTTTCCGCAGCTCATCCAACTGGATGTTGAAGCCGTCCCGGATGATTCCACCCTCGCGGGTCGAGATGGGAGCATCCGGCAGGATCGTGCGTTCGATCAAGGCGTGCACATCGGCCAGATCATCCCAGGATCGGGTCAGGTCCTGGAGCAGCGAGGAGCGGAAGGATGTCAGCAGCGTCTGGATTTCCGGGAGCGCCGCGACCGACTGCTTGACTGCCAGCAACTCCCGAGGGTTCGCGGCTCCTAACGAGATCCTGCTGCCGAGCCGCACGATATCCTGGACCGTTCTGAGCGCAGTGCGGAGGCCGGCCCGGGCCTGGAGATGCGCCACGAACTCCCCCACCGCCTCGAGACGGGCTCGGATGGGCCCGAGCGTCACGAGGGGCCGGAGGATCCACTCTCGCAGCAGACGGCTCCCCATTACGGTGACGGTCCGATCCAGGACCGACAGGAGGGTGGCGTCCTTCTGACCGGTGTGGTCGCCGGCCAACGGCCTAGTCAGTTCCAGGTTTCGGATGGTGGCACTGTCCAGGTGCATCTCACGGTCAGAGTGGCGGACCCGGAGGCGGTGCAAATGGCCGAGACCGGCGCTGGGCTGAGTCTCTCGGAGATACCGCACCGCCGCCCCGGCCGCCTCGATGCCGAGGGTCAGGCCGCGGCACCCGAACCCGTCCAGGGAGCCGACTCCGAACTGCTCTCGCAGCGCGCGCTCTGCGCCCGGCAAGTCGAAGAAGGCCGGATCCTGAGGACAGAGGCGTGGGCCTCTGAGCCGGGTGAGCAGAGTCTGGATCTGCGCCGGCAGCTTGTTCGGGTACAGGAGTTCCCGCGGCTCCAGACGTGACAGTTCATCCTGAAGATCGGTCTGAGCCCGTTCTCCATGAAACTCCATGATCCAGAACTCGCCGGTGGAGAGGTCCAGCGCAGCCAGCCCGAGAAGCGGCACAGGGTCGTGCCGTGACGATGAGGGCGAAGGAGGGGACGCGACGGCCACCGCCCCAAGAAAATTCGACTCGATGGCAGGCAGCAGCTCGGGGTCAATGAGAGTGCCGGGTGTGTACAGACGGACCACCTCGCGGCGGACCAGCCCCTTGGCCAGTTTCGGGTCTTCCACCTGTTCACACAGGGCGACCGTCCGCCCGGCCTTGAGCAGCTTGGCGATGTAGCCGGTCGCCGCGTGGTACGGGACCCCGCAGAGCGGAACGGGATCCGCGCGGGCCTTGTCGCGGGAGGTCAAGGCGATGGCCAGAAGCCGGGAGGCCTCCGCCGCGTCCTCATAGAACATTTCGTAGAAATCGCCGACCCGGAAAAACAGGATCGCGTCCTGGTAGTCGTGCTTGATCTCCCGATACTGGCGCATCAGGGGGGTGAGATCGTCATTATTCATCCACGATTTCCTCTGTGATCTCCTGAGCCCGTGGGCTTTGCGGCGGTCTGGGCGGCTTTTCCATGGCGTTGCGCAGGCGGTCCAGATCGGCCTCCGTCTCCTGCAACGCTTTCGTCTTGCGCCTCAGGTCGATCCGCCCACGAACCCAGGCCGGAAACAACAGGATGGAGGCCACGAGGAGGCCCAGGGCGAAGGCGCTGAGGATCGGTTTGTAAATCGGCGTGGAGGCTTCCTGCATCCCGAAGTGGAACAACGAGAAGTACCGGAACGTCACCTCCTGCTCCTGATTCTGGAGGAAGAAGAGAAGCGAGAGCAGCAACAGGATCCCTACCAGGATGAGTCTGATCATGAGCGTGGGTCCGAATGTCGCTTCGGCGGCCGTCTCGAGCCGCTCCTCGACAGGCGTGCCGGCTCGCGCGTCGCCGCCCCGCCCCAGTCGTCCCGACCTTCCGTGGGCAGCTGCCGGAATCGCGCGCGCAGCTTGCGATAGGTCTCACGGAGATGCTCGGGGATGACGCGGGTCTCGGAGAACAGCGGCATGAAGTTCGTGTCGCCGTTCCAGCGCGGGACGATATGCAGGTGCACGTGCGCGTCGAGCCCGGCTCCACTGACGCGCCCGAGGTTCATCCCGACGTTGAACCCTTCCGGCCGGATGGCGGCGCGCAGCGCCCGGAGGGAGAGATTCGTCAGGCGGATCAGGTCGAGCGCCGCATCGGCGGACAACGACTCCGGGCTGTTGACGTGCGCATAGGGCGCCACCATCAGGTGGCCGCTATTGTACGGAAAGAGGTTCATCATGACGAACCCGTGACGTCCCCGGTGCAGGAGCAGGTTGGCCGCATCGCGTCGCTCCCGAGCCTTCGAGCAGAAAATGCACCTGGCCGGCTTGCGGGCCTGCTTGATGTACGCCATGCGCCAGGGCGCCCAGACGACCTTCATCGTGCGCGCTCCGTCTTCGGCGCCATGGCCGCGGCCCGCCACCGCGCGCCCCGCTGCTTCACGCAGGTCAGCACGCCGCGCGAGCACTGTCCCGTGGCTTTCAGGAGAATGTCCCGGGACAGTCCTTCGCCGTAGCTCAGGTGAATCTCCAGCCGGTCTTGCGGCAGTTCCGGGCCGGCCTTCTCGGCCCACTCAATGGCGACGACGGTGCGGCCGTCCAGGTAGTCCGAGAGGCCGACATGCTCGAGCTCCGCCGCATTTCGGAGCCGGTACAGGTCCACGTGCGCGAGAGGCCACTGGCCCTGATATTCATGGATCAGGACAAAGGTCGGACTGCTGACCGCGCGCGGCGATGCACCGAGGCCGGACGCGACTCCGCGCACGAAGACCGTCTTTCCGGTCCCCAGGTCGCCATACAGGGCCACGATCGCGCCTCTCTGTGAGCACTGGCCGACGAGGCGGCCCAGGCGATCGGTGTCCGCTGCCGACCGCGAGTGGTAGCTCCATTCGAGTATGCCCGACGCCACCGCGTCCGGGTCGGAAGAGCGTCGGGATCGGAGCGGGGGACTAGTGGCGAACCGCTTGGGCGAGGGCATAGGGAATCCGGTCGATGACATCACCGGCGGTCATGCCCGCCGGCCCCAGCTCAGCCGCCGCCAAGTCTCCGGCCAGTCCGTGGAAGTAGGCGCCGGCGCAGGCCGCATCCCATGCGCTCAGGCGTTGGGCGAGGAACCCGACGATCATGCCGGTGAGCACGTCGCCGGTTCCGGCCGTGGCCATGCCGGGATTCCCAGTGGGGCAGATCGACGCTCGCCCGTCCGGATGCGCCACCACCGTCCGCGCCCCTTTCAGCAGCAGAATGACCCCGCAACGCTGGGCGAAGCGGGTCGCGGTCCCGATTCGATCGGCATTGATCGATTGAGGGGTCGCCTGTTCCTCGAGACGTGCCATTTCGCCCGGGTGGGGGGTGAGGATCGGCTGAATCTTGCACTCGGCGAGCAGCGAGGTGCATCCGGCTAGCGCGTTCAAGGCGTCCGCATCCAGCACGGACGGTTTCTCCAGCCTCACAACCAGAGCCTGGATCAGCTCGACGGTTTCCGGGTGGGTGCTGAGACCGGGCCCGACTGCCACGGCGCTCCGGGCATTCATAAACGAGAGGAGACGGTCCAAGCCGGACCGGGCGAGGGTTCGCGCGTTGGTTTCCGGCATCGGGACGGTCATCGCCTCGAGCAACTTGGCCTCGAGCGTGTCGTTCACGCTCGCCGGTGTCGCGACCGTCACCAGGCCGGCCCCGACTCGCAGCGCCGCCTTGGCCGCGAGGGCGGCCGCGCCGGTCTTGCCGACCGACCCGGCGATGAGGCCGACATGTCCATAGGTGCCCTTGTGCGCGGACGGAATCCGTTTAGGCAGGAGGCGGCGGACCGAGTCCAACGTCAGCAGGGTGATCGGGCTGTCGACGGCGTCCACGTACCGTGGGGGAATGCCGATGTCGGCGACGTGGACCTCACCGGCATGATCAATCCCGGCGCCGACGTACAAGCCGAGCTTGGGGAGTCCGAACGTGATCGTGAGGAAGGCCCGTACCGCGGTCCCCAGCACCACCCCGGTGTCGGCGTGAATGCCGGAGGGGAGGTCGACGGCGATCACCGGGCGTCCGGCATCATTGATGGCCTCGATCGTCGTCCGGTATGGCCCGGTGACCGGTGCGGAGAGCCCCGTCCCCAGCAGGGCATCCACGATCAGATCGCTTGATTCAAGGAGCGTTCGCGTTCGATCGTGGGCCGGGCAGACGTGGACGGCGGACTTGCCTGCCTCGCGCATGAATCGACGATACATCGTCCTGGCGTCACCGGTCAGGTCGGACGCTTGGCTCATGAGCAGGACCCGGGCTCGTGCCCGTTTCTGTCTCAGGAGACGCGCGACGACGAACCCGTCCCCCCCGTTGTTCCCTTTACCACAGACCACCGCCACCGCTTTGCCGGACAGCGGCGCGAAGACCCGCTCCATGGCCGCGACGACGCTGGCGCCGGCGCGGCTCATCAGCGTGAGGCCGGGGATGCGGGCCTCCGTGATGGTCCGGCGGTCCAGGGCCTGCATCTGGGCGGCGGTGACAATCTTCATAGAAAAAGCAAGCAGCTAATCGCGAGCAGCTAGCAGCCAGCTCCCGGAGGGTAGCAAACAGCTGGTAGCTCAGAGGTATTGTCTCCCTCCGACTGGCTATCTGCTACTAGCTGTTCGCTGGTCGCTATCACTCGTCAGGACGGCCTCGGCGATCGCATACTCGGCGTCATGCGACAGGCTCACGTGGATCCCGGTCACGCCCGCCTCGCGGACCAAGGCGCCAACCCGTCCATGCACGGTGGCCACCGGCCTCCCGGCGCTGTCATTGAGCACCTGGATGTCCGACCAACGCACGCCGGCAGACCAGCCGGTGCCCAGCGCTTTCAGGATTGCCTCCTTGACCGCGAATCGCCCGGCCAGGGATGCGTAAGGGGACGAGAGCCGGAAACAATACTGACGTTCCGCGTCCGTGTAGAGCCGCTGAAGAAAACGTTCCTGCCACCGCTCCGTGATGGCGCGGATGCGGGCGATTCGGACAAGGTCCAGACCGATGCCGACGATCTTCATGTGAGCCGCAAAGGAGCGCACAACGAAAAGCGAGTAGCGAGCAGCACGGCATTGGAAGCTATTTGCTGCCGGCTGCTCGCTTCTCGCTAGCTGATGAGTTGTTTCATCTCTCGCACCGCCCGTTCGAGGCCGACTAGGACCGCTCGTGCGATGATGCTGTGGCCGATGTTGTATTCCACGATTTCGGGGACCTGCGTCAGGCGTTTCACGTTGCGGTAGTTCAGCCCGTGCCCGGCGCTCACCCCCATCCCCAGCTTGTAGGCCAGCTTGGCAGCCTGGGACAGGGCTTCCAGCTCGGTCTGCTCTTCTTTCTGGCGGCGGGCGTTGGCGTAACGGCCGGTGTGCAGCTCGACATAGTCCGCAGCCACTTTGTGGGCCGCCTTGATCTGGTCCAGGTCGGGCTCGATGAACAGGCTGATGGGAATGCCGCCGTCGTGGAGAAGTTCGATGATTCTTTGGATGCGATCCCGTCTTCCAGCGACTTCCAGGCCGCCCTCGGTGGTCAACTCCTGGCGGCGCTCCGGCACCAGGGTGACCAGGTGCGGCTTGGTAGTCAGGGCGATCTTGGCCATCGATTCCTCTGCCGCCATTTCGAGATTGAGCTTGGTCTGGACGATCTCGCGCAGCAGGGCCAGGTCGCGGTCTTGGATGTGGCGGCGGTCCTCTCGCAGGTGGACGACCAGGCCGTCGGCGCCCGCCAGCTCAACCAGCACGGCGGCGGCCAGCGGATCGGGGTCCCTCCCGCTTCTGGCCTGCCGGAGCGTCGCCACATGATCGATGTTGACGCCGAGCCTGGGCACAGCCCCTCTCTTATGAATAGCGAACAGCGAGCGATGAGCTGGTTGCTCTTTGCTGTTTAATTATTCCAGAATTTGCGAAAGGTTGGCGTATTATTGCAAAAAAGGGTGGCGGGAGCAAGGTTGAAACTCGGAACGCGCCCCACCGGCCCCCTGCGCGGGGTGCCGCATGCCGCAGAACTCTTCCAACACCGGAATAAAATTGACTGAATTGGCGCGCTGCATTAGAATGTGGCCACTTTCTCCGCGCCCATCGGGCATTGTAGGGTTCTTTGTAAACCTGTCCAGCCAGACGGTCAGGAACATTGAGGGAAGGGTGGAGGGGTTTTACCGCATAAATCGGCTTCCTCCTTATGTGTTTGCGCAGGTCCAGGCGCTGAAGCTGGAGGCGCGTCATAAGGGCGAGGACATCATTGATTTCGGCATGGGCAATCCCGATCAGCCGACGCCGGACCATATCGTGGACAAGCTGGTCGAAGCCGCCCGCATCGGCAAGAATCATCGGTATTCCGCCTCGCGGGGCGTCACCAAGCTCCGTCACGCGATCACGGGCTGGTACAAGCGCCGCTACGAGGTGGAGCTGGACCCTGAGACGGAAGCCATCGTGACGATCGGCTCGAAGGAAGGGATCGCGCATCTGGCGCTGGCCATGATCGGTCCGGGCGATGTGGTGTTGACGCCCACGCCAACCTATCCCATTCACATGTACAGCGTGATCATCGCCGGGGGAGAGGTGCGCGGCATCGAGCTGCGCCCCGACAGCGATTTTTTCGACGATCTCTTGCGCGTGTATCGCCAGACGTTGCCGCGGCCGCGCATCCTGGTCATTAACTTTCCGCACAATCCGACCACCGCGGTGGTGGACCTGGAATTTTTCAAGAAAGTGGTGGCGTTCGCCAAAGAGCACCACGTCATCGTGCTCCACGACCTGGCCTACGCCGACATCGTGTTCGACGGGTACCGCGCGCCGAGCCTCCTGCAAGTCCCAGAGGCCAAGGAGATCGGCGTGGAGTTTTACACGCTCTCCAAGAGCTACAACATGCCGGGCTGGCGAGTCGGCTTCTGCGTCGGGAATCGGGAGGTGATCGGGGCGCTGGCCAAGATCAAGAGTTACCTGGACTACGGCATCTTTCAGCCGGTTCAGATCGCCAGCATCATCGCCTTGAACGGGCCGCAAGAGTGCGTGAGAGAGACGGTGGCCCGGTATCAGGGGCGGCGGGACGAGTTGGTGAGCGGCCTCAACCGCATCGGATGGTCGGTCGACAAACCGCGCGCCACCATGTTCGTCTGGGCCCGCATCCCGACTCCCTACCGGGGGATGGGATCGCTTGAGTTTTCGAAGCTGTTGCTGCGGGACGCCAAGGTGGCCGTCTCGCCCGGGATCGGCTTCGGGGAAGGCGGGGACGAGTACGTGCGGTTCGCGCTGGTCGAGAACGAGCACCGGATTCGGCAGGCTGTCCGGGGGATCAAGAAGGTGTTGACGTTCAGCGGGTCGGCTCCATGAAGTCTCGTGTGTGTGTCGGCATGGTCGGATTCGGCACGGTCGGGACCGGGGTCGCGAAGATCCTGACGCAGAACAGCGCCCTGATCCGAAGGCGCGTGGGGGTTCCGGTGGAGTTGGTGCGGGTGGCGGATCTGGACATCACGACCGACCGCGGAGTGCGTCTGCCGCAGGGTGTGCTCACCGCCGACGTCAGAGCGGTGCTGGAGGATCCCTCGATCGACATCGTGCTCGAGCTGATCGGAGGCTACGACGCCGCCAAGCGCGTGATCCTGGACGCGATGGCGAAGGGCAAGCAGGTGGTAACCGCCAACAAAGCGTTGCTCGCGGTCCACGGAGAGGAACTGTTCGAGGCCGCCGCCCGTCAGCGGGTGGACCTGGGTTTCGAGGCCAGTGTCGGGGGAGGCATCCCCGTCATCCGCGCGCTGACCGAAGGCCTGGCGGCCAATACGATTCTCTCGATCTACGGCATCATCAACGGCACGTCCAACTACATCCTCAGCCGGATGAGCAGGGAGGGACACGCCTTTCAGGAGGTGCTGGCCGAGGCGCAACGAGCGGGCTACGCCGAAGCCGATCCGACGCTGGATGTGGCCGGCATCGACTCCGCCCACAAGCTGTCGATCATGGTGAGCCTGGCGTACGGTACGCCCGTCAACTTCAAGGAAATTTACACCGAGGGCATCACGAAGATCACCCCGCTGGACATCACCTACGCCAGGGAATTCGGGTTCACGATCAAGCTCCTCGCCATCGCCAAGTTCCTGGACGGTGAGATCGAGGCGCGGGTCCATCCCACGATGATCCCGTCGTCGTCGCCGGTGGCGCAGGTGGAAGGGGTGTACAACGCCATCCAGCTCGTCGGAGACGCGGTGAGCGACATCGTGTTCTATGGTCAGGGCGCCGGAGCGATGCCCACCGGCAGCGCCGTGGTCAGCGACGTCATCGCCATCGCGCGGAACCTCTTGAAGGGCACGTCGGGACGGGTGCCGCCCGCCTCGTTTCAGAGTGACCAGCGTCGCCCCCTCCGCATCCGGCCGATGGAGGAGATCGCGACCTTCTATTACATGCGGTTCATGGTGCAGGACCGACCCGGGGTCCTCTCGCAAATTTCGGGCGTCCTGGGACGCCACGGCATCAGCATTTCTTCGGTGCTCCAAAAGGGGCGCCAGGAAGGGCAAACCGTACCGGTGGTCATCATGACCCATACTGCGACCGAGCGCGATATCCAGGCTTCGCTCCGCGAGATCGATCGGATGGCCTTCATTTCGGAGCCCACCACCTTGATCCGTGTCGAGGGGCATGGCGAGTAACGCATGTGCCCCGTCGTACCCGATGCAAGATCCGACCAGGTGTCTCACCCATGATCTACTGGCGTGGGGTGATCGAGGAGTATCGGAAGTTCCTTCCGGTCACGGAGAAGACGCCCGTCGTGACGCTGGGAGAAGGGCACACCCCGCTCATCCACGCCAAGCGCCTCGCTCGAACGATCGACCCTCGGATTGAGCTGTATTTGAAGTTTGAAGGCGCCAATCCGACCGGATCCTTCAAGGACCGGGGCATGACGCTGGCCATTTCCAAGGCGCTGGAGTCGCAGGCCCGGGCGGTGATCTGCGCGTCCACCGGGAACACGTCGGCGTCGGCTGCGGCGTACGGCGCCCGTGCCGGGCTGGCGGTCTATGTCCTCATTCCGGCCGGCAAGATCGCCCTCGGCAAGTTGTCCCAAGCGATGATGCACCAAGCGACCGTGATTCAGGTCGAAGGGAACTTCGACCAGGCTCTCTCGATCGTCAAAGAGATCGCCGCGCAACACGGGGTCGAGCTCGTCAACTCGATCAATCCGTTCCGGATCGAGGGACAGAAGACCGCAGCCATGGAGGTCTGCGACCAGCTGGGGTTCGCCCCGACCCTGCACGTGCTGCCGGTCGGCAATGCCGGCAACATCACAGCGTACTGGCGCGGCTATACGGAGTACCGGGCTGCGGGCCAGATCGCCCGATTGCCGAGAATGATGGGGTTCCAGGCGGCCGGGGCCGCGCCGATCGTGCTGGGCCACGTGGTGGAGGACCCGCAGACCGTGGCGACCGCGATCCGGATCGGCAACCCTGCGAGTTGGAAAGCGGCCCTCCTGGCGGTGGAAGAGTCGGCCGGAAAGATTGACATGGTGACGGACGAGGAAATCCTCCAGGCGTACAAGATGGTTGCGGCAGAGGAAGGCGTGTTCTGTGAGCCGGCGTCTGCGGCGGCGGTGGCGGGGGTCATCAAGATGAGCAAGGCCGGTGCCCTCAGGGATGCCGACACGGTGGTCTGCACCTTGACGGGCCACGGGCTCAAGGACGCCGACACGGCCATCGGGGTCTCCCGCCCACCGGTGACGGTCAAGGCCCGCCGCGACGATGTGGTTCGCCTGCTGAAGTTATGATCCGTAGGACGCGCGGATGAAGTACGTGATTCTGCAGGGGGAGGGCATGGCGGATGTGCCCAATCGGGACCTGGGTGGAAAGAAACCGCCTCAGGCCGCGGCCACTCCAAACATGGACTTTCTTGCCCGCCACGGGGAGGTTGGGTTGGCGACGGTGGTGGCCGAGGGTCACCCTCCGGGCAGCGAGGTGACGCCACTGGCGATTCTGGGGTACGGCCCGAAGAAATACCATTCCGGCCCGGCTCCGTTTGAAGCCGCCGGTCTGGGAGTCGCGTTGGGGGAGCACGATATCGCCTTCCGGTGCAGAATGGTCACGCTCGGGGTGAGCGCTCCCCGTGGTCGCGCCTCCGCGCGCGAAGACGTGAAGAAACTCGGGCCGCAGGTGACGATGGAAGACGCCGCCGCGGGGGGAATCGAGGACGACGAGGCGCGTGAGCTGATCGATGCGGTCAACGAACAGCTCGGTTCGGAGGCCATCCAGTTTTATCCGGGCAAAGGACCCCGCCATCTGATGGTCTGGGTGGGCGGCAAATCGCGGGCCACCTGCTTCGACCCGCAGGACGTGGTGGGAAAGTCGATCGGTGAGTTCCTCCCGACCGGCGATGGCGCCGAGATCTTGCGACAGGTGATGGAGGCCTCGCTGGTCATTCTCCGCGATCATCCCGTGAACCAACAGCGGCGGGATGCGGGTCGGAAGCCGGCGAACTGTCTCTGGCTGTGGGGACCGGGCCGGGCGCTCAGATTGCCCAGCCTGACTGATCAGTACCAGATCACGGGCGCAGTCCTGTCCGCGACGGATCTTCCCAGGGGAGTCGGGATCTGCGCGGGATTGGAGGCGGTTGACCCCGCCGCTGTGGCCGAGGCCGGCGGACCGGATTTCCTCAGTCTGGCCGAAGCGGCCCTGCGCGAGCTCGGCAAGAAGGACCTCGTGTACGTGCACGCCGAGATGCCGGCCGATGTGAGGCTGGGTGACGACCAGAAAGCCAAGCTCAGGTTCGTCGAGGAGTTCGACCAGAAGATGGTCGGCACGATCCTCGAGGGACTGCCGAAGCTGGGTCCGCACCGGCTTCTCCTGATCTGTGACTATCACGCGGCCGCCGGAAGCCAGCCGCACGTTGCGACTCCGGCGCGGTACATCCTCTTTGAGGGACCGGTCCAGACCGAGAAGGCGCCCCGTCGAGGCTCCAAGGAGGCTGATGTCAAAGCGACCCAGGTCAGGGTCCGAGACGCGACCAGGCTGATGAGCCGACTTCTATCTCAAGGAGCAGGTTGAGGCTAAGGTTGAGGTTGAGGGGGATGTCAGTAAAAGACCAAGCTCTTGCTCAGCCTTAACCTCAACCTGAACCTGGTGTTGAGCGCATGGCCTTGATCGTCCAGAAGTACGGCGGTACCTCCGTCGGGAGCGTCGAGCGGATTCATCGCGTGGCGGAGCAGGTCGCGGACGCTCGGCGGGCCGGTCACGACCTGGTCGTGGTGCTCTCCGCGATGAGCGGCGAGACAGATCGGCTCATGAGGCTGGCGCACGACGTCACTCCCTCTCCCGATGAGCGCGAAATGGACATGCTGCTGTCGACCGGCGAGCGGGTCACGATCGCGCTGCTGGCCATGGACCTGCGAGGGCGCGGGATCAACGCGCGATCCTACACGGGTCGGCAAGTCGGCATCATCACCGACAGCCGGCACACCAAGGCGCGAATCGCGCGGGTCACGGCGGAGCGGATCAGGGAGGCCTTGGCCGAGGGCATCGTGCCGATCGTGGCCGGCTTTCAGGGCATCAATGAGCGCTCCGATGTGACCACGCTGGGGCGGGGCGGCTCGGATTTGACGGCCGTCGCGCTCGCGGCCGCGCTGAAGGCTGACCGGTGCATCATCTGTACGGACGTGGATGGAGTCTACACAGCTGATCCGAACATCGTCCCATCGGCCAGGCGCCTGGACAAGGTCTCCTATGAGGAAATGCTCGAGCTGGCGAGCCTGGGGGCCAAGGTGCTGCAAACCCGGTCGGTGGAATTTGCCGCCCGGCACGGCGTGCCGGTGGAAGTGAAATCCAGTTTTAAGGAAGGGCAGGGAACACTCGTGACGAAAGAAGACGCGGACATGGAGCGGGTTGCGGTGTCGGCCGTGACCGGCGATCGAAACCAGGCCAAAATCACCATCGTCGGGGTTCCGGACCGGCCCGGGATCGCGGCGCGTATTTTCGGACCGGTGGCCGAGGTGAACATCGTCGTCGACATGATCATTCAGAACGTGAGCCAGGCCTCGCTCACCGATATTTCCTTCACCGTGCCGCGGGCGGACCTGCCCAAAGCGGTGAGCCTGGTCCAGCGCGTGGCAAAGGAGATCGACGCGAAGTCGGTCGCCGTCACGGAGGCCATCGCGAAGGTGTCCCTGGTCGGAGTCGGGATGCGGTTGCACTCCGGAGTAGCGGCCCGGATGTTCGAGGTGCTGTCCCGGGAAGGCGTCAACATCATGATGATCAGCACGTCCGAAATCAAGATCTCGTGCGTGATCGACGAAAAATATCTCGAGCTCGCCGTGCGCGCGCTGCACGCGGCATTCGGCCTGGACCGGGTGGCGCCATGAGTCACAAGCACGGCAGACGGCAGGGGGCCGGTGGCGCCGGTCCGGACGTCACCCCCCGCCAGCTCGGCGCCGCGCCGCTGGAGATCTACGATACCACCTTGCGGGATGGCGCGCAGGCCGAGGACGTCAGTTTTTCGGCGGACGACAAGGTCCTCGTCGCCAAGAAACTGGACGAGCTCGGCGTGCACTACATCGAAGGCGGATGGCCGGGCGCCAATCCCAAGGACATCGAGTTCTTCCGCATCATCAAGACCGTCCCGCTCAAGCACGCGGCCGTGGTGGCCTTCGGCTCGACGCGGAAGGCCGACAACCCGGTCCAGAAGGACCCGAACATCCGGGCCCTCCTCGCAGCCGAGACCGACACGATCACGCTGTTCGGAAAAAGCTGGAAGCTGCACGTCACCGAGGCGCTGGGGATTTCATTGGCCAAGAACCTCGAGCTCATCGGTGACTCGATCGCGCACCTGCGCGCCCGGGGCCGGCGCGTCTTTTATGACGCGGAGCATTTCTTCGACGGCTATAAAACGGACCCCGACTATGCGCTGCAGACGCTGCGGGCAGCGATCGAGGCGGGGGCCGAACGCGTGATTCTCTGCGATACGAACGGGGGGACGATGCCATGGGAGATCCGGGACATCTGCACCGTGGTGAAGCGGGAGTGCCCGGTTCCCCTCGGCATCCACGCCCACAATGACACGGAGATGGCGGTGGCCAACTCGCTGGTTGCCATCGAGGCCGGGATCGTGCAGGTTCAGGGCACGATCAACGGCATCGGCGAACGGTGCGGCAACGCGAACCTGTGCTCGATCCTGCCGGACCTCGAGCTGAAAATGAAGCGCCCGAGTTTGGGCAACCGCCGCCTGGCGCACTTGCGGGAAGTCTCGAACTTCGTGGCCGAGATCGCGAACCTGGTGCCCAACAAGCACCAGCCCTACGTGGGAGACTCCGCGTTCGCGCACAAGGGAGGGGTTCACATCGACGCGGTGCGGAAGAATCCCGCGACGTACGAGCACGTCATGCCCGAGCTCGTTGGAAATCGTCAGCGCATGCTCGTGTCGGACTACGCGGGGCGGAGCGGCCTGTTGGAGAAGGTGGAAGCCTACGGCATCAGGCTCTCGAAAGACAATCCCAAGCTGCAGGAACTCCTCGGGACCTTGAAACAGCTGGAAAGTCAGGGGTATCAGTTCGAGGGGGCAGAAGGTTCCTTCGAGCTGCTGATGCGGAAGGCCGTCGGAAAACACAAGCCGTCGTTTGAACTGCTGGGATTTCGAGTGAACGTCGAGCAGCGTCAAGGCGACACGGCTCCGATCTCCGAGGCCACCGTGATGGTGAAAGTCGGCGACGCGGTCGAGCACACGGCGGCGGTGGGAGCCGGTCCGGTGAACGCGCTGGACCATGCCCTCAGAAAAGCCCTTGAGAAATTTTATCCGCAGCTCAAGGAGGTCAAGCTGCTGGACTACAAAGTGCGCGTGCTCACAGCCAGCCAGGGGACGGCCTCCAAGGTGCGCGTGCTGATCGAGTCGGGTGACCACAAGGAAAAGTGGGGGACGGTCGGGGTCTCCGAAAACATCATGGAAGCGAGCTGGCAGGCCTTGGCGGACAGCATCGAGTACAAACTCCTGCCGAGAGATCACTGACAGGAATTCCCTTGACACGCCGGATAACCTCACGTAATTTATGGCGAAATTCTGAGTTTGAACTCGCGGCGGACGAAGGCGTCCCGAGGGGACCGTCTGCGATAAAGCCCAGGGGGGAGGCATGAGAAAGGCAGATATCGCCAACGAGATCTACGAGAAAGTCGGGGTCTCCAAGAAAGAGGCATCCGATATTGTGGAGTTGGTCCTCAACCTGCTGAAGACGGTCCTGCAGAAAGGAGAGTCGGTCAAGATCGCCGGGTTCGGGAATTTCGTGGTTCGGAGCAAGGGGGCGAGAAAGGGAAGAAACCCCCGGACGGGCGAGGAGATCGGCATCACGCCGCGCCGGGTCGTCACCTTCCGCCCCAGCCAGGTCTTCAAGAAATTCGTGAACTAGCCCGGGTCATTTATGACGGGCGGTCATGAATAATCCGGGCTAAGACAGAAGGGCTGAGGAACGTTTCACCGAACGGGCGGGCCAACGAGGGTCGGTGATGGCGGCTGAGCCCAAGCTGGGCAGCAAGATCTTTTATAAAATCGGTGAAGTCAGTAAGATCGCAAAACTCCCGGCCTCTGTACTGCGCTTCTGGGAATCCGAATTCAGCTTCTTGAAGCCAAAGAAGAGTCGCGGGCGTCAGCGCCTCTACGTCCAACGGGACATCGAAACGGTGCTTGAGATCAAGCGCATGCTCTACGAAGAGGGACATACGCTCGCGGGAGTCAAGCGCTTCTGGTCCCGGCGAGGCTTGCATAAGAACCGCAAACTGCGCCCCCGGGAGCTGGTCAAGCGGATGAGGGGAGACCTGCAGTCCGTTCTGAGAATCATTGAGTCCTATGACCAGTGAAGCGTGAACCGTGAACCCTACGGTGTGAGGCGTGAACAACGAGCGCAGTGGAATGGTCCCCTGACGCCTCATGGAGCGAAAAGGATCGGGGCGTAGCGCAGCCTGGTAGCGCACTCGCTTGGGGTGCGAGTGGTCGGCCGTTCAAATCGGCTCGCCCCGACCATACTGGGGAAGGTCGAGGCTGAGGTCGAGGTTGAAGTAGTCGCCTGGTCTTGGCTCAACCTCAACCTTAGCCTTGACCTTCGTTTTGGAGCTGCCACGTGCAGCTTTTTTTATTCCTGGTTCATGCGTGAAGATTCTGGTGACCAACGACGACGGGGTCGCATCGCCCGGCCTGCACGCCTTGACCGCGGCGATGAAAGCGCTGGGCGACGTCTGGGTGGTGGCCCCGGACCGCGAGCGGAACGCGATCGGCCATGCCCTGACGCTGCACAAGCCGCTGCGCATCACGAACATAGGCAAGCAGGTGTTTTCGATCAACGGGACGCCGACCGACTGCGTCAACCTGGCCGTCAAGAAACTGTTGCGCGGGCGGCCCGCGCTGGTCGTGTCGGGGATCAACCGGGGCGTCAACCTCGGCGACGACGTGACGTACTCGGGCACGGTCTCGGCGGCCCTGGAGGGAACGATCCTGGGGGTGCCTTCCATTGCGGTCTCCCAGGAGGGGAAGCAGACGTTTCGGTTCGGGGTTGCGGCCACCTATGCGGTCCGCGTGGCCAGAGCGGTGCTTCGCTATGGCCTGCCGGAGGAGACGCTGCTCAACGTCAATGTACCAGACCGGCCTCAGGCCTCGATCGCGGGGGCCAGGATCACCTCCCTGAGCCGGCGCCGGTTCGATGATCCGATCATCGGAAAGGTGGACCCTCACGGCCGCAAGTACTATTGGATCGCCGGCACCCGGGTCACGTGGAGTCGACGGAAGGATTCCGACTATGAGGCGCTGCGTCGCGGCATGGTGTCGATTACGCCCATTCACCTCGATGTCACCCACTACGCGGCGCTGGAACAGCTGCGCGGGTGGGAGACGCTCATCGAACGCGGGCGGAAAAAAACCAGACGAACGAAATAACCACCACAAACCATTCGCATGCTCAAGATCTACAATACCTTGACGGGCCGGAAGGAGACGTTCGAGCCGCTGGTGCCGAAGACCGTCCGCATGTATGTGTGCGGCGTCACGGTGTACGATGAGTGCCACCTCGGCCATGCCCGCAGCGCGCTGGTGTTCGAGACCGTTCGGAGGTATCTGCAGTACTGCAAATTCAAGGTCAGGTTCGTCAAAAATTTCACGGACGTGGATGACAAAATCATCAACCGTGCCAAGGAACTCGGAATTCCCTGGCAAGCCGTGACGGCCAAGTACATCAAAGCCTACTACCGCGACATGAAACGGCTCGGCATCCGAAAAGCGACCGTGGAGCCGAAGGCAACCACACACATGGCCGACATCATCGGATTGGTGCGAACATTGCTCCGCAAAGGCAT
>Ga0209376_1000457_pt1 | contig 44946 bp, 43 predicted proteins | sample GraSoiAngelo_134_FD_185891 | JGI IMG/M metagenome (GOLD analysis project Ga0209376, IMG submission 185891) | Grasslands soil microbial communities from the Angelo Coastal Reserve, California, USA - 14_0929_05_30cm (SPAdes) (version 2) | ecosystem: Environmental > Terrestrial > Soil > Grasslands ...
CGGAACAGCGCTTCGATGGGCGCCTGCAGGGCGTGCTCGAGGGCGCCGCAGACCAGGATGATCAGTCCCTGGATGACCACGACCATGTCGCGAGTGAGCTTCGGCATGTCGAAGGACAGCTCCGAGCCGCCCTGGTAGAGCGCGCCGAAGAGGACGGCGGCCACGACGATCCCGAGAGGATGATTGCGGCCCATCAACGCCACCGCGATGCCGACGAATCCGGCGCCGCCGGGCATGTTGAGGAGCAGCCGGTGCTGGACGCCCATCACCTCGTTGAGGCTCATGAGCCCGGCCAGCGCCCCCGAGATCGCCATGGCCGCGATCACCGTCGCCGCCGGCGGGATCCCGCCGTAGACCGCGGCGGTCGCGTTGAGGCCGAAGGCGCGGAGCTCGTAGCCCCAGCGTGTGTGCCAGAGATAGAACCAGACCAGCGCGCCGGCGAGCAGCGAGAAGACGAACGCGAGGTTCAGCGGCGAGCGCCCGATCTCCCAGCCGAGCGCCCTGACGACGTCGTGGAGCTGAGGCAGCCAGGTGCTCGGCGCAAGCTCGCGCGTCTCGGGCGACTGCTGGCCGGGCTTGATCAGGACGTTGACCAGGAGATAGGTCATCAGCGACGAGGCGATGAAGTTGAACATGATCGTGGTGATCACGACGTGGCTGCCCCGGTGCGCCTGCAGCCACGCGGGCACGAACGCCCAGGCCGCGCCGCCCACCGCCGCCACGACGATGGCGACGGGGACGACGAGGACCGTCGGCCAGCTTCCGGCGCCCAGACAGAAGAGCGCCACGCCGAGGCCGCCGATGTACGCTTGACCCTCGGCGCCGATGTTGAAGAGGCCGCAGTGGAACGCGACCGCCACGGCCAGGCCGGTGAAGACGAAGTTGCTCGCGTAGTAGAGCGTGTAGCCGATCGATTCGGCGTCGCCGAAAGCCCCGCTCGCGAGCGTCCGCAGGGCGCGGCCCGGGCTCTCGCCGATCAGGAGCACCACGATCGCGGAGAGGAGCAGCGCCACCGTGAGATTGATCGCCGGCAACAGCACCGGCGCCACCCAGTCGAGCCGCAGGCGCGTCGAGGACGGGCTCATCTCGCCGCAGAGGACTCCCAGGGGACCATGCGCTTCTTCAGCTCGTCCTCGTCGAGCTCGAGCCCGAGGCCCGGCGCGTCCGACAGGACGAACTTCCCCCGCGTCGGGCGGACGGGAGTCTTGAACACGACGTCCTGGATCTCGCGGGGGCCGTTGTACTCCGCCGGATGGTGCGAATGCGTGAGGGACGCGACGAAGTGCAGGTTGGCGGTGTGGCCGATCGAGGGCTGGGTCTGGTGGGGCACCAGGTCGACGCCGTACGCGCGGGCCAGCGCCGCCATGTCGCCGAGGCCGGTGAAGCCGCCGGTCTTGACGATGTCGGGCTGGACGATGTCGACGCCCGCCTCGATGAGCCGCTTGATCCCCTGCAGCGTGTATTCCTGCTCGCCAGCGGAAACGGCGATGTCGAGCGCGGCCGCGACCTTGGCGAAGCTCTCGACGTGATAGTGCTGCACCGGCTCCTCGAACCACACGTAGCCGAGCTCCTCCAGCGCGCGGCCCACCCGGATGGCGCCCTGGACGGAATAGCCGTTGTTGGAGTCGAACGCGAGCGGAAAGCCGTCGCCCACCAGCGTGCGCACGGCGCGCGCCTTGGCGATGTCGCCGGCGAGGTCGACGTCGCGCGTGGTCTTGTCGGCGTCGAAGCGAATCTTCACCTGAGCGGGGCCGAGCTCGAGCCACCCCTCGACGACGCGGCACACCTCGTCGACCGTGCGCTGGCCGTTGCCGCCGATCGACGCGTAGAAGGGCAGCTCACGCCGCCAGGCACCACCCAGGAGCTTCCACACCGGCTGGCCGAGCGCCTTGCCCTTGAGGTCCCACAGCGCGATATCGACGGCGGCCAGCGCGGCCGCGTAGGCGCCCTCCGGCCCGACCTTGATGTGCTCGTGGAAGAGTCGATCCTGGATCACGCGCGCTTCCATCGGGTCGGCGCCGAGCAGCGCCGGGGTGAAGGCGCTGGCGATGATCTCGAGCGACGCGTTGCCGTGCACCATCGGGCTCGCCTCGCCGAGGCCGAAGAGGCCGGTGTCGGTCCAGATCCGCACCCAGGCGCTGCGGCCGCGGCCGGAGCCCCAGCTCACGTGAAACGGCTCGACGCGCGTGATCTTCACGATGTCCTCCCTGGCGTTCGCCGCGACGACAGGATAGCGTGCGCGAGCGCTCGTGTCGTGGGCGATGAAAATATCCGCTCTTGCTGCTAGAGTTCGACCGGTACCCGATCTCGCGATCGGGCCCAGGCGGGCATGAGTCGAGAGGAGAGTCCAATGGCCAAGAGACGCGTGGTGATCACGGGCGCGGCCGGCTACGTCGGCCAGCGGATGTTCAAGGAACTCGCCGAGCGCTGGGATCTGGTCCCGATCGACGTCATCGGGGCGACCCGCGGCGGTGAGAAGGTGCCCGGTCTGGTGGTCGCCGACCTGACGCGTCCGAATCGCGACGAGTACCGCCAGCACTTCCGCGGCGCCGACGCGGTGATCCATCTCGGATACGTCCGCGCGGCCGGGATGGACGCGACGACCTGGCAGGAGAACAACGACGCGAAGTTCTGGGCCGAGCACCAGAACGTGGCGCTCGCCTACAACGTCTATCGCGTGGCCCTCGAAGAGGGCGTGCGGCGCGTGGTCGTGGCCAGCTCGAACCACGCGGCGGACTACTACGAGCGGCTGGTGTGGGACGGCCGCGTCGACATGGTCACGCCCGAGATGCCGCCGCGCTCGGACAACTGGTACGGCTGGGCCAAGGCCGCCTACGAGCTGCTGGGCTTCGTCTTCGCCACCGGCAAGGTCGACGGTCGCAAGCTCGAAGTGGTCCAGTGGCGCATCGGCGGGCCCCGCGACGACGACATCGAGCACGTGAAGCCCGGTGACATCAAGGTGATGCATCGGGCGCTCGGCGCCTATCTCTCGCGGCGCGACCAGGTGCAGCAGGCGATCCGGATGGTCGAGACGCCCGACATCACCGACGAGAACGGCGTGCCGTTCCTGATCGTCTACGGGATCAGCGGCAACACGCACCGCTTCTGGAGCCTGGCCAGCGCCAAGACGAAGATCGGCTACGAGCCGCAGGACGACAGCCAGGTCAACTTCGCCGACGCCATCGCCGCGATCGCGCGGCGAGCGCCGAAGAGCTGACGGCAACGGGCGGGAGGATGAGGCGATGAAACTCACGTCGGAGCAGCTCGAGCAGTTCGACCGCGAGGGCTACCTGTTCTTCCCCCGCCTGTTCTCAGCGGAGGAGATCGAGACCCTGACCGACGAGGTGCCGGCGCTCTATGCCCAGCGCCGCCCCGAGAACGTGCGCGAGCGGGGCAGCGACGCGGTGCGGACGAATTTCGCGGCCCACCTGTACAGCGCGCCGTTCGCCCGGCTCGCGCGCCATCCGCGGATGATCGAGCCGGTCGTCCAGGTCTTCGGCGAGTCGGTCTACATGCACCAGTTCAAGATCAACGGCAAGATGGCCTTCGACGGCGACGTGTGGCAGTGGCACCAGGACTTCGGCACCTGGGTCAACGACGACCAGATGCCCGAGGCCCGGGCGATGAACGTCGCGATCTTCCTCGACGACGTCAACGAGTTCAACGGCCCGCTGATGTTCATCCCGGGCAGCCACAAGCTCGGTGTGCTCGACGCCGGGCACGACACGACGACGACCAGCTACCCGCTGTGGACCATCGACCACGAGACGATCACGAAGCTGGTCGCCCGCGGCGGCCTGGTCGCGCCCAAGGGGCCCGCGGGCTCGATGATCCTGTTCCACTCGTGTCTCGTGCACGCTTCGACCTCGAACCTCTCGCCGTGGAACCGGGTGAGCGTCTACCTGAGTCTCTGCGCGGTGTCGAACCACATCCGGCGCTTCAAGCGGCCGGAGTACATCGCCCACCGCGACTTCACGCCGATCGAGTGCCTGCCCGACGACTGTCTGCTCCACCCCTATCCGGTGGCCCTTCCGTGGAAGGACGGCACTCCGGAGGAGGCGCTCAGGCCGGCCGCGCTGCCCCGCTAGCTGCTTGGGGTGACGCCGGCCATCATGAGGCCGATGGCGCGCTCGGTGGCCGCGGCCTGCTCGACTTCGCCCACGATGCGCCCGTCGTGCATCACGAGGATCCGGTCGGCCAGCGCGAGGATCTCGTCGAGCTCGACCGAGACCAGCAGCACCGCCTTGCCGGCGTCGCGCAGCTCGACGAGGCGCCGGTGGATGAACTCGATGGCGCCGATGTCCACGCCGCGCGTGGGCTGGCCGACCAGGATGAGGTCGGGATCGTGGTCCAGCTCGCGCGCCAGCACGATCTTCTGCTGGTTGCCGCCCGAGAACGCCGACGTGGGCAGCCCGCCGTCCGTGGGCCGGATGTCGTACTCGCTCGCCTGCCGGCGGAAGCTCGACGCCACGGCCGACCGCCGCAGCCGGAGAATGTCGTTGTACGCCGCCTCGTGGTGGTAGCCCAGGATCGCGCTCTCCCGCGCCGAGAACGGGATGATGAGGCCCATCCGGTGGCGGTCCTCGGGCACGTGGGAGAGGCCGAGGTGCCGCATCCCGCGAGGACTCCTCATGGCGGCGTCGCTGAGGTCTCGCTCCTTCCACAGGATCTGTCCCGACTTCAGCGGCCGGATCCCGGCCAGGGCCTCCAGCAGCTCCGACTGGCCGTTGCCGGCGACGCCCGCGATCCCCACGACCTCGCCCCGCCGCAGCGTGAAGTTGACGCCCTTGACGCGCTCGACGCCCAGGCCGTCCTCGACCACGAGATCGCGCGCCTGGAGCACCGGGGCGCCCGGCCGCCCAGGCGTCTTCCGGACACGCAGGCTCACCTTGCGCCCGACCATCAGCTCGGCGAGCTGCTCGGACGTCGTCCCGGCGGTCGGAAGCGTCGCGACGACTTGTCCCTGCCGCATCACGGTGACGACGTCGGTCGCCTCGTGAATCTCGCGCAGCTTGTGGGTGATGAGCACGACCGTCTTGCCCTCGGCCCGGAGCGCCGCCAGCACGCGAAAGAGATGATCCGCTTCTTGTGGCGTCAGCACTGCGGTCGGCTCGTCGAGGATCAACAGATCGGCGCCGCGGTAGAGCGCCTTGAGGATCTCGACGCGCTGGCGCTGGCCCACGCCGAGGTCCTCGACGCGCGCGTCAGGGTCGACTTCGAGGTGGTATTCGCGCCCGAGCCGCTCGAGCTCGGCCCTCGCTCGGCCGAGGCCCGCGCCGAGCCGGAAGCCGCCTTCGACACCGAGCACGACGTTTTCCAGAACGGTGAACGGTTCCACCAGCATGAAGTGCTGGTGCACCATGCCGATCCCCGCCGCGAGAGATTCCTGAGAGCTACGGATGGTGGCCGGCGTACCGCGCACGAGGATCTGGCCGCGGTCGGGACGGTAGTAGCCGTAGAGGATCCCCATCAGCGTCGACTTGCCGGCGCCGTTCTCGCCGACGATGCCGTGGATCGTGCCGGCCCGAATCACCAGCGAGATATTGCGGTTCGCGTGGACCTTGCCGAACCACTTGTCGATCGACCTGAGCTCGATGACAGGCGCGGCGGCGGTGAGCCCGGCGGGCGCGGGCGAGCTCACGCGCTCACTTGGCCGTGTAGTCCGTGACTTTGATCTTGCCGGCCACGATGTCGGCGCGAGCCTGCTCGAGCCGCTTCTCCATCTCCGGGGTGATCAAGTTGCGGTTGTTCTGATCGATCGCGTACCCGACGCCGCCCTCGGCCACGCCGAGGTTCCGCACGCCCGACTTCCACGTCCCGTCCTTGGCGGCCTTGAACGACTCGTAGACGGCCAGGTCGACGCGCTTGACCATCGAGGTCAGGATCGTGCCGGGGTGGATGTGGTTCTGGTTGCTGTCGACGCCGATGGCCAGGCGGCCCTTGTCCTTGGCGGCCTGGAGCACGCCGAGCCCGGTCGCGCCCGCGGCCGCGTAGATCACGTCGGCGCCGCGGTCGAACTGGCTCCGCGCCAGCTCGCCGCCCCGGGTCGGGTCGTTCCAGGCCGCCGGCGTCGTTCCGGTCATGTTCTGGAACACCTCGGCCTTGGCGTTGACGTACTTCACGCCCTCCTCGTAGCCGAGGGCGAACTTGCGGATCAGCGGGATGTCCATGCCGCCGACGAATCCGACCTTGCCGGTCTTCGAGGCCATCGCCGCGGCCATGCCGACCAGGAACGAGCCCTCGTGCTCCTTGAATACGATCGACCGGACGTTGGGCAGATTCACGACCGCGTCGACGATGGCGAACTTGATGTTCGGGAACTCCTTGGCGACCTTCTCCATCCCGGTGGCCTGCGAGAAGCCGATACCCACGACGACGTGCGCGCCGCGTCGGGCCATGTTGCGCAACGCCTGCTCGCGCTGCGCCTCGGCGGTCACCTCGAACTCGCGGTAGGCGATGCCGGTGTCCTTCTTGAAGCGCTCGGCGCCCTGGTAGGCGGCTTCGTTGAAGGACTTGTCGAACTTGCCGCCCATGTCGAACACCACGGACGGAACGAAGTCCTGCGCCTCCGCTGGCGTCACCCACCCCGGCCCAGGAGCGAGGACGGCCAGCAGCGTCAGGACGGCCCGGGTGAGTGCGCGCAGCGTCATCATGCGTTCGCTCCGATCTCGTCGCCGAAACGGTCCGCCATGTCCGTCCTCCGTATTGGTCGTGGGGGCCCGACGCCCCCCGCGGATCCGGGCGCCCCGATAATACGTTATTCTCGTCGTCGGCCATGAACGGGAAGGTGTCGATTTACCTCGCGAGCCCGCTGGGCTTTTCCGAAGCGGGGCGGCACTTCTACACCCGCGTCTTCATCCCGCACGTTCAGGGGCTGGGATTCGAGGCCGTCGATCCGTGGAGCCTGGCCGACCTGGGAAAGCTCCAGGCGATCGAGCGGATGCCGTACGGTCCCGAGCGCCGCGACGCGTGGCGAGCGCTGAACCCCGAGATCGGGGAGACGAACCGCGCGGCGATCGCGGCGGCCCGCGGCGTGATCGCCGTGCTCGACGGCGTCGACGTCGACAGCGGGACGGCGGCGGAGATCGGCTACGCCTTCGGCATCGGTAAGCTGATCGTCGGCTACCGCGGCGATTTCCGCCTGAGCGCGGATAATGAAGGCTCGACCGTCAACCTGCAGGTCGAATATTTCATCCGCAAGAGCGGCGGCTCGATCGTGACCCGCCTGGAGGACCTGGCGCTGGCGCTCACTCCCCTGCGGCCGCGCCTCGCCTAGCCCGACGCAACGCCAGCAGGCTTCCCAGGATCCCCTTCGGCAGGAAGATGATGAAGATCACCAGGAGAATTCCGTAGACGAGGTTGTCCCAGCCGACCGCCCGGGTGCCGAACGACACGCGCAGCACTTCGGCGAGCATGATGGTGATCACCGCGCCCACCGTCGGCCCCAGCGGCACGTAGATCCCGCCGACCACCACGGCGAACACCATCTGGAGCGACACCGCGATGCCGCTCACCGTGTCGGGCGAGATGAACATCTGGTACTGGCAGTAGAGCGCGCCGGCGAGCGCAGTCATCGCGGCGCTCAGCACCGTGACCTTGAGCTTCTCCCGCGTCACGTGCACGCCCGTGGCGGCGGCGCCGTCCTCGTCCTCCGAGATCGCCTCGAGCGCATAGCGGAGCATCCCGCGGTCGACGCGATGCCAGATGTAGAGGCCGAGCGCCCAGACGCCGAGTGCGATTAAATACCAGGTGGTCTTGCCGGTGAATTGCACGGCGTAGAGCGAGCTGCCGTTTTTATATCGCTCCGGCGTGTAGCCGAGCGAGCCGCCCGTGTAGTCGCGAGTGGCGGTGATCACTTGCAAGACGATGCCGGAGAGCGCCAGGGTCACCAGCGCGAAGTAGTGGCCGATGATCCGGAAGCGAAAGCACGGGTACGCGACGACCACCGCCAGCAGCCCGCCGGCGAGCAGCCCCAGCGGGGCGCCGATCCACGGGCTGACGTGCCCGTAGTTCCACGCGAGCGCCGTCACGTAGGCGCCGATACCCATGAACCCGCCATGGCCGAGCGACACCAGGCCGAACCGCCCCATGATCGACCACGAGGTGTAGGCGAACGACCAGATCAGGATGATGATCAGGATGTGCATGGGGTATGGCGCGGTGTAGACGAACGGCAGCCCGACCAGCGCCGCGGCCCCGAGCCAGCGCAGAGAGCGGGTCACGAGCGTCGCGCCATCAAGCCCTCCGGTCGCACGAACATCATCACGATGAAGAACGCGAAGGCGAACACGTACCCCCACTCGAGGTCCAGGTAGAGCCCGCCCAGCGCGATGATCTCCGCGAACACGAACGCGGCGACGAAGCCGCCCACGAAGTTGCCGAGGCTTCCGAGCACGCAGATCAAAAAGGTGATTGGCCCGAATGACAGTCCGACGAAGGGGTGAACGTCGTACTGCAGCACGAGCAGGCACGCGGCGAGCCCGGCCAGCCCGCCGCCGAGCGCCGAGGTGATCAGGTAGATCCGGCGGCTGTCGACGCCCATGAGCGGCATGATCTGGCGGTCCTGGGCGATGGCCCGGATCGCCGTCCCGGTGTAGGTGCGGGTCAGGAACAGGTAGACGAGCACCATCCCGATGAGCGCCGCGGCGAACGCCAGCAGGCGTGAGTAGCTGACGAACATCCCGGCCACCTTGAGGACCGGCAGGCGCAAGCCGAGGTTCTTGAATTCGATGCCGAAGAGGACGGTGGCCGCGGATTGCAGGAAGAACAGCACGCCGCCGGTGGCCAGGAGCTGATTGATGGGCGCCGCGCCCAGCAGCGGCGCGATCACCAGCACGTGCAGGAGCACGCCCAGGACCGCCACGGCCACGATGCAGACGGCCGCCGCCGCCACGATCGGCGCGTGGTAGACCGTGTACAGGAAGTACATCCCGTACATCCCGAGCATGATCAGCTCCGCGTAGCAGATCCACACGACGTCGATCACGCCGAAGATCAGGTTCAAGCCGAGCGAGAGCAGGGCCAGGACGCCGCCCAGCAGCACGCCGTTGAGCAGCGCCTCGAGCAGGAAGATGTCGACGATGGCCATGGCGCGACGGTCCCCTTCCTCAGACTCCGAGATACGCGTCGCGGATCGTGCCGCTGGCCAGCAACTCGGCGGCCGCGCCGGCGGCGCGGATGCGCCCGGTCTTCAGCACGTAGGCGCGATCGACGACGCGAAGCACCTGCTGTACGTTCTGCTCGACGATCAGCACGGTGAGGCCGCCGGCCCGGAGCCGCTTCACCAGCTCGAAGAGCTGCTCGACGATGACGGGCGCCAGGCCGGCCGAGGGCTCGTCCAGCAGGAGCAGCTTCGGCTCGGACATGAGGGCGCGGCCGATCGCGCACATCTGCTGCTCGCCGCCGGACATACTGCCGGCCAGCTGCTCCCGGCGTTCGGCCAGGCGGGGGAAGAGCTCGTAGACGACCGCGAGCCGCTGGCGGAACCCCGGGCGGGCCGCCGGCGTGAAGCCGCCCATCTTGAGGTTGTCCTCGACGGTCATGCGCGGGAAGAGGCGGCGGCTCTCCGGCACATGCGCGATTCCGAGCTCGACGATCCGGTGCGACGCCGTCCTGGCGAGATCGACACCTTCCATGACGATCGTTCCCCCGCTCGGACGCAGCAGACCGGAGACGACGCGCATGAGCGTGGTCTTGCCAGCGCCGTTGGGGCCGATGACGCCGACGGCCTCGCCCTGCCGGACCTCGAGCGAGACGTCGAACAGCGCCGGGAAGGAGCCGTAGCCAGCGCGGACCGAGCTCAGCGTGAGCATGCGCGCCCCGAGCGGAGCGGGCTCAGGCGCGGCCCGTGCCGGCCACCGCGCGCATCGCAGCCGCCTGCGTCCCGAGATAGACCTCGATGACGCGCGGATCGTTCGCCACCGCGGCCGGCTGGCCCTCGGCGATCTTCTCGCCGTGATCGAGCACGATGATCCGGTCGACCACCCGCATGAGATGGCCCATGATGTGCTCGACCCAGACGATGGTGATGTCGAGGTCGCGGCAGATCCGGCGCAGCAGATCGGCGGCCTGATCCATCTCGTGCTCGTCGAGACCGCTGAGGCTCTCGTCGGCCAACAGGAGCTTCGGCTCCGTGGCCAACGCCTTGGCGAGCTCGAGCTTCTTCAGCGCCGCGGCGCCCAGCCCTTCGACGGAGGCCGCGCGATCGGTCGGCAGCCCCACCAGCCCCAGCGCGCGCTCGGCCGCCTCGAACGCTTTGAGGCGCGAGCGCCGCCCCTGCCCGTAGTAGCCCGCCAGCACCACGTTCTCGACCAGCGAGAGGCGGCGGAACGGGCGTGGGATCTGGAAGGTGCGGCCGATGCCGAGGTTGATGATCCGATGCGGCGGCTGGCCGGCGATCTCGCGTCCGGCGAACCGGATCGAGCCGCCGGTGGGCGCCAGCGTCCCGGAGACCATGTTGAAGATGGTGCTCTTGCCGGAGCCGTTGGGGCCGATCAGGCCCAGGATCTCGCCCTTGTGGACCTCGAACGACACGGCGTTGACGGCGGTGAAGCCGCCGAACCGCTTGGTCAGGCCCTCGATCTTCAGCAAGGTGTCAGGTCGAGACGCCCTCGCGGCCGGTCACTGCGCCGCGTACGGCGACGTGCCCGGGAGCGGCAGCACCGGCTCGCGCTGCTGCAGGCTCGCCGGCCAGACGATGTACGGCTTGTCGTCGACGTACTGGACGATGACCGGGAACGCCCGATCGTTCTGCCCGGCCATGGGCGAGCCCTCGCCCAGGAACTTCACGCCGAAGCCCAGCATCGTGCCGCCCTCCGGCAGGTCGACCTCGAGGGCGGCCTTGCGCAGCGCTTCGGCGTCGATGCCACCGTGCTTCTTGATGGCGCGCGGCAGCACCTCGGTCATGAACACGTACGTGTTGCTGGCGGACATCCCGACGTGCGCCGACTTGACCTGGGTGCCGGGGCGCGCCTTCTCGTACTCGTCGCCGATCAGCTTGATCATGGGCGGGAGCTCTTTCTTGAGCGCCTTCTCGTTGGTCAGCCAGATCGAGATCGGATCGACGTTGAAGAACCAGTTCACGTCCTTTCCGAGCGACTCCTTCAGCTTGTCGTACACGCCGTAGCCCGCGCCGTGGCCGATCAGCGCGCTGAAGCGCAGCCCCTGCTCGCGCGCCTGCCGCAGGAACAGCGTGATGTCGGGGTTGTAGCCGGTGTGGAAGACGACGTCCGGGCGTCCGCGCTTGAGCTTGGTGACGAGCGACGCCAGGTCGGGCGCGGTCGCGGCATACCCTTCCTTGAGGACGATGCTGAAGCCGGCCTTCTTGGCCCCTTCCTCGTTCCCCTTCGACACGTCGACGCCGTACGCCCCGTCCTCGTGGATGATCGCGACCCGGAGGTCCTTGGCGTCCTTGCCGAGCTTCGCCTTCGCGTTCTTGGCGACGAAGTCGGCCGACATCAGGCCGAACTGCCGGCCGCTCGGCTGCGTCCGGAACACGTACTTGAGGTTGCGGTTCTCGAGCACCGCCGAGGAGATGCAGGTGGTGATCCACATGAACTTCTTGAGCTGCTCGATCCGCGCCGCCGCCGGCACGCACTCCGCCGACGAGTAGAAGCCCAGCAGCATGTCGACCTTCTCCTGCTCAATCATGCGCACCGCTTCGTTGATGGCGACGTCGGGCTTGCTCTGGGCGTCGGCGTAGAGCGCCTCGATCTGATAGCCCTCGACGCCGCCCTTCTTGATGAAGTAGTCGATCATGATCTTGGCGCCGAGCGCGTGCAGCTCGGATCCGCCGCCGGCGAACGGCCCGGTGTAGTCGTACACGACGCCGATCTTGAGCTTCTTGCCCTGGGCGAACGGGGCCGGGGTCCAGACCACGCCCAGCGCGAGCGCGGCCGCGACGAGGGCGAACGCGAGACGACTCGACCGATGGCGACACATGACGACCTCCCGCATACGATTCGTTCTGTGCGCGCCATTAGAAGTTGGCCCTCGGGCCTTGTCAAGAGGCGCGCGGCCGTTTCTCGGCGAATTCCTTGAGCCCGGCGAGTACGAGATGGACCTGCGCGGCGTCGCGCGCGAGGTCTCGCTCTAGCCGCGCACCTCGACGCCGGCGAGACGCTCGAGCACCCGGATGATCGCGGGGCCGTCCTGCTTGCCGAGGCCGGCGGCGCGCGCCATCTGGTAGACCTGCTGGCTCACGTTGGCCAACAGCAGCGGGACGCCGAGCTGCTTGGCGAGCGCGGTCTCGAGCTCCTGGTCCTTGAAGTAGATGTCGATGGTGCCACCCGGCGCGAAGTCGCGCGCCAGGATCTTGGGCACGCGCCCCTCGAACGCGGCGCTGGTGCCGGTGCTGACGCGCACGACCTCGTAGATCGTCCGCGGATCGAGCCCGGCCTTCACGCCCATCACGAGCGCTTCGGCGACCGCTACCAGATTGACCTGAACGAGCATGTTGTTGACGAGCTTCATCGCCAACCCCTGCCCCAGGCCACCCACGTGGAAGATCTTGGTGCCCATCGCCTTGAACAGATCGCGGCACGCCTCGAACGTCTCGGTGGCACCGCCGCCGATGATCGAGAGCTCGCCGGTTCCCGCGCGCTCGGTGCCGCCGCTCACCGGGGCGTCGAGCATGGCGATCCCGCGCGCCGCCAGTTCCTGACCGAGCCGCTTGGCGACGAGTGGATCGATCGTGCTCATGCAGATCACGATGTGGCCCGGCCCGGCGCTCCGGATGATCCCGCGCTCACCGGCGATGACCGCTTCGGCCTGCGCCGTGGTCTCGACGATGCAGATCGTGCGTGTCGTGCTCGCCGCCACGCGCTCGGGGGAGTCGGCGACCGTCGCGCCCTTCTGGCGCAGCGGCTCGACCTTCACGGGATCGATGTCGTGGACGACCAGCGGGAACCCGCGCTTGACGAGGTTCAGCGCCATCGGCCGCCCCATCGCGCCGAGTCCGATGAATCCGACGGCTCCAGCCATCTCGCCCTCCTTTACCTTCTACCTTCACGCGCCGCCAGCACGGTAATCTCCGCGTTCCACCCCGTCAACCTGCGCCTCCGGGGATGCGCGCGCATCGAGCGTCGGGAAACACCCTCCGACGTCGCGGCTATGCGCGTCGGGCCGGACGGGCCCGGCGTTCAGGCTATCGGAGATCTCCGAAGATCCGTAGCTTCAGCTTTCGCGGAACCCAGGCGGCGAGAACGTGCGCGGCGCGCGCGACGCGTTCGAGTGACTCCGGACTCCCGGGCCAGTACTTGAGCACGAGGGCCCGGTTCACGTAGCTCAGCATGCCGTCGACCACGATCGCCGCGACGAACAGATCGTCGAAGTAGCCGAGGACGGGAATGAAGTCCGGGATCAGGTCGACCGGCGAGAGGAGGTAGAGCACCGCGGCCGCCAGCGCGATCTTGGCGGCCTTCGGCAGCACCGGGTCCACGGCGAGCCCGCCGATCGTCCGGACGATGTCGGGCAGCGCACGGAGCAGCGCCCTCATTCGAGGCTGTCGGCGACCAGCTCGCTCACGTCCTTGACGTGCAGCGTCTCTTCGGCGCCCTTCACCTTGCGGCCGAGGTCGACCATGGCCAGGCAGAACGGGCAGCCCGTGCCTACCATGTCCACCTTGGCCGCGAGCGCTTCCTCGACGCGGATGATGTTCACGCGCTTCTGCGCCTTGACCTCCATCCACATGTGGCCGCCACCGCCGCCGCAGCAGAGGCCGCGCTCGCGGTTGCGCGGCAGCTCGACCAGCCGCAGCCCGGGCACGGCCTTCGCGACGTTGCGTGGAGCCTCGAGGATGCCGTTGTAGCGGCCGAGATAGCACGAGTCGTGGAACGCGATCGCCGCGTCCAGGGCGCGCTTGGGCCGGATCCGGCCGGCCTTGATCAGCTCCTCGATGACCTGGGAGTGATGGAGGACCTCGTAGGTCCCGCCGAACTGGGGGAATTCGTTCTTGATCGTGTTGAAGCAGTGCGGGCAGTGCGTGACGACCTTGCGGAACCGGTACTTCTTGATCGCGCCGACGTTCTCCTGCTGGAGGGTCTGGTAGAGGTATTCCTCGCCGAGCCGCCGGGCGACCTCGCCGTGGCAGCGCTCTTCCTGCATCACCGCGAAGCTCACCCCGGCGGCCTTGAGGATCTTCACGACGGAGCGCGCGATGGCCTGGTTGCGCCGGTCGTACGACGCCGAGCAGCCCACCCAGTAGAGGTACTCGACCTCCTGATCGGGCTGGAGCACGGGGACGTCGAGCCCCTGCGCCCACGCGAGCCGCTCGCCGGCCGGCAATCCCCAGGGATTCCCGGCGCGCTGGATGTTCTGGAGCGATTGCGGCGCCGTGGAGGGCAAGGCGCCTTCGGAGAGCGTCAGATAGCGGCGGAGGTCGATGATCGTGTCGACGATGTCGATGAAGGCCGGGCACTCTTGGACGCACGCCATGCACGTCGTGCACGCCCACAGCTCGTCGGCCTTGATCAGCTCGCCGTGGATCGGGCCGGGCAGCTGGCCGTGCATGTGGCGCTTGAGCTTCACGATGATCTGCTTGGGCGAGAGCGCCGTGCCCGACAGGTAGGCCGGGCAGGCCGCCTGACAGCGGCCGCACTCCACGCACGCGTCGAAGTCGAGCCGCCGCTTCCACGAGAACTCCTCGAGCTTCGACACGCCGAGGGACTCGGCCTCCTCGATGTTCTTGATCTCCCGGATCTCGCCCCGGGACCCGAGCTTCGAGAAGAAGATGTTGAGCGGGGTCGTCAGCAGGTGCACGAAGTACGAATACGGGACGACCGTGATGAAGAGCAGCGCGATGATCGCGTGAAAGACCCACGTCGCGACGTGGAGGAGGCGCAGCGCGCCTTCCGTCATGCCGAGCGCCAGGAACCCGCGGCCCAGCGTCCAGCCGACCGGTGACCACGGCGCCCACCACGGATTCACGACCGCGAGCCGGCACGCTTCCATCACGAAGCCGGTCACGTTGATGACGAAGAGCAGCGTCAGCATCCACGCGAAGCGCGAGGTGGCGTCGACGTGCGCCGGGCGGAGGACGAAGCGGCGCCACACCGCCATGCCCAGGCCGATCACGAAGAAGAGGCCGAACAGGTCGAGCGTCGTCTCGTAGAAGAGGTAGAACGATCCCTTCAGGAGCTTGTAGCCGAACAGGGGCAGCGTGACGTCCCAATCGATCGTGGCTAGCACGGTGCCCATGAACAGGGCCAGAAAGCCCCAGAACATGATCGCGTGCATGATCCCCGGATAGGCCTGCGAGAGCGTGCGGGCCTGCCCGAGCGCGTGCGCGATGACGAGGCGGGTGCGCTCCGGGATCCGGTCGAATCGGTGCTCGGGTACGCCGCGCCGCCAGAGGCTCACCCGCTGCCACATTCCGTACGCGAAGATCGCGACAGCCAGCGCGCCGCCGACGTAGAGCGCGACCTGGGCCCAGCCGGGAACGTTCCAGAACGTGTCGCGGAAGGCAACGGACGGGGTCATGAGCGCTCCAACCTTAGCACAGGGCGGATTGCCGTCGGGGCGCCGCATGGCAGCCGTGGAGTTATAGCTCAGTGTGTCGGGGGGAGCGGCGGACGCTCCCCCCGAGGACGACAACAGCCCGACTTCAGCGCGTCGGCGGCGCCGGCTGTTGGGGTGGCGGAACGCGAAATGGCTGGTGACAGGTCCCGCACGCCTGCCGGCCGAACTCCTTCGCGACGGCTTCGGTGGCTGCGAGGTCCTTGCTCCGCGCGGCGTCCCGCAGCTTTTCGGCCTGCATCGCGTAATTCTTGACCGCGGATTCGAACTCGGGCCACTTCTGCCAGATCTCGGGCTTGGCCTTGGACTTCTCGGTCAGCGAGCCCTCGGGAAACAGCGCGGTGATCTGTGTGGCGATGAGCGCCATCGTCTCGGCGTTCACCGCGACCGCCTCGGCGTTGCCGGCCTTCAGCTTCGCCTGAGCGTCCGCCCAACTCGCGCCGTTGAGCTTCATGAGCCGCTGGCGATCGGCGACGACGTCGCTCGTCCAGATCTTGGCCGTGGATTGACCGGTCGCGGAGCCGGCGAGCGCCAGCGCCACGAGGCTCCCGAGAACGACACCAGCGCGGACGTGTTTCGATTTCATCGTTCCTCCTTCGGCAGAGCGGGGTTGACCTGGTTGTCGAGTGACGCTGCCATCACTTGCCGATCTTGTTCTTGACTGCTGGGATCGTCTTCAGATATCGGGCGATCGCGAGCCGGTCGGCCTTCGTGAGGTCCTTGTAGCCGGCCAGCGTCCCATCGATCACCTCACCCATCAGGCCGCCGGCGACGTCGCCGTCGGGCTTGTTGCCGGTGGCGAGATAGTCGGCGATCTCCTCCTCCGTCCACGTCAAGCCCGTCGTCTTGTCGGGCGTGATGTTGGGCACCTCGGAATCCTCCGGACCTTTCGGGTTCCCGGCGAGGAACCTCGAATTGTCCGTCGCCATGGTCATGGTCCGCGGCGTGTGGCACTCCCCGCAGTGGCCGACGGCGCGCACGAGATATTCGCCGCGCGCCGTTCCGGACGTCGGCGCCGACGTCGGCGGGGTCTCCTTGGGGGCGAACGCCGCCAGCCACGCCGGCAGGAACACGCTCTCGAACATCGGCACGCTGATCTTCTTCGGCTGGTTGGCCTGCTTCACCGCCGGCACCGTGCGCAGGTACGCGACCAACGCCTGGAGATCGTCCGCGATCATCCCATTGAACGTCGTGTATGGGTGCACCGGGATGAGGCGCTCGCCGTTGGGCCGGCGACCGAGACGGATCGCGGTGATGATCTGCTCGTCGGTCCAGCTCCCGATGCCCGTCTCGCGGTCCGGCGTGATGTTGGCCGAGTAGACGGTGCCGAACGGTCCGTCGTACCGTCGTCCGCCGGCGTTGGCCGGGTGCTTCGGCACGGTGTGGCAGCCGCACCCGCCGGTCGCGCCGAACACGTACTTGCCCCGTGCGATGTCGGCGGCGGACGGCACCTGCGCGCTCGCCGTCGACGCGAGCGCGGCCAGGGCCAGCAGGAGCGCGACGAGAAGGCCGGCGGCGTCCCGTCCCAATGCGTTCGCTACTGCCGCACGAAGGTCAGGTCGGTCTCCAGCTGGATCTCGTTCGCGACCTTGAACACGAAGATCTGCGGTAGCGGGATGTTGTGATCGGCGAAGGTCGTGGCGAGCCTGGCGCGGACCTTGATGTTGTCGGCGGTGAAGCCGAAGCGCCTCTGGTTCTCGACCTGCTCCGGCGTGAGCTTGATCCAGGTGACCGTCGCGTCGGCGACGCGCTCCACCGGCTTCTGCTTGACGGTCAGCACGCCCCGCACCTTGACCGGAATCGCCTTGCCGACCTCGAGCGGCCCGTTGATCTCCACGCCCTTCACCTCGAAGGTGACCCAGCGGTTGGCGTCGACCTCGGTCTCGAGGAAGTTCTTGCTGCGCATGTCGGCGTCGCGCTTGTCGACGCCGGTGCGGACCAGGTTCATATCGACCTTGACCATGCCGGTTGCCGTCTGGGGCTTCGCCGGATCGACCGCGAGCGTGCCGGCGACCCCCTCGGCCGCGGTGTTGCCGACGAACGTCTCGAGCGGCGCGTCGCTCTTGAACGTGGCGCGCGAATAGTTCGGGAGCAGCTTGAACGCGATCACGTCGGCGAACGCCGGGCCTGGGCCCAACACCGGGACGAGGACAACGGCCAGCACGCGAGCCGTGGATCTGATCACGTCAGTCCTCCTGGGATCTCGATGGCGGCCCTCCAGATGCTGCACAAGGGCCGACGGGGCAACGCCTTATTACCACGAACGGGTGAGACTAGGCACGGGTTCCCGGGCGCGCGGTCTGGAGGTCGTTCTCCATCACGAGCGCGTCCTCGCCGGTGTCGTAGTAGTAGCCCCGCCGGCGGCCGACCACCCGGAACCCGAAGGACTCGTACAGGGTGCGCGCCTGGGTGTTGCTGGGGCGCACTTCCAGGACCACGAGGCGGATCTGCCGCTGGCGGGCGTCGTCCAGGACGCCGCCCAGCAGCGTCCGACCTAGACCCCGCCGCCGAGATTCGGGCCGGACCGCGATGTTGGTAATGTGGACCTCATCCGAGACTTCCCAGAGGCAGAGGTAGCCGACCACCCGCTCCTCATCGCGCATGACCCAGCAGCGGGCCACCCGGTTCTGCTGGATCTCGTAAAGGAAGGCGCCGCGCGACCACGGCATCGAGAACGATGCGCGCTCGATCCCGAGAACCTCGTCGAGGTCCTCGGGTCGCATCCGGTCAACTGACAGCGATCCCACGACGCTTCAGCTCGGCCTCGGACGGCCGCAGGTAGACGGGAACGAGATCGGCGGCCTCGATCGTCTCCCCGGCCGCGAGCCGCCGCTGCCCGAGCACGCCGACGTAGGCCGGCGACGGTCCTCGGCGCGGCGGGTCGGGCCGCTGCACGTACGGCGAGTCGATCTGGTCGGCGCCGTCGCCGAGCACGATCACCGGCTCGTCGAGCCGGCGCGAGAGCTCGCCGGGCGCGATCGCCAGGTAGTCCCACTCGCGCCGCATGGCGGCGCCGGTCCAGCGATAGCGCGACGCGTAGACTTCGCGCTTGCGCGCGTCGAGGACGGGAACGACGGGCAACGCCGCGAAGGGCAACATCGCCGCCATCGCGTCGAGCGTCGGCACGGCGGCGATCGGGATGGCGAGCGCCAGCGCCAGCCCCTTGACGGTGCTCAGGCCGATGCGCAGGCCCGTGAACGAGCCGGGCCCGACGGAGACCGCCAGCCCCTCGAGGTCGCGGACGGACCAGCCGGCGTCGACCAGAAGCCGATCGATCGTCGCCATCAATCGCTCCGAGTGCGTGATCCGGATGTCCAGGACGTACTCGCCGACGACGAGATCGCCGTCGAGGAGCGCGGCCCCGCCCGCGAGCGTCGAGGTCTCCACGGCGAGCGTGCGCATGCAGGGAGTCTAGCACGCGCCCAAGAGCGCCCTCGCCGCCCTGCGTCGCGTGCGATAATGCGTCACGGGAGGGCCCGGATGACCGCTGCCAGGAAAGATCCCACCACCGTCGAGAACGAGGTCAGGGAGAAGATCCACCTCGAGATCCTCAAGCGGACGGGCGCCTATCACGCGAACGACCACATTCTCCTGCCCTCCGGCCAGCACACGACCGAGTACATCGAGAAGACGCTGGTGACCACGGAGCCCTCGTTCACCGAAGGGCTCGGCGCGGTGATCGCCAAGCACTTCGCCCAGTGGCCGGTCGACATGGTGCTCTCGACGGGGCCGGCGGCGCTGATCCTGTCCCATTGCGTGGCGCGCGCCCACCCGTCGCGACCCACCGTCATCTACGGCACGAAGGGGTTGTCGGGCGGCAAGCGCCGCGTCTCGCTGCCCGTGGAGTTCCAGCGCCTGGTGCGCGCGGGCACCAAAATCCTCTTGGTCGAAGATCTGGTGTCCACCGGCTCGACGCTCAACTTGTTGATCAATCTGGTGGAGCAGCTCGGCGGCCTGGTGGTCGGCATCGGCTGCCTCTGGCGCCGCACGTCCGTGGAGCTCGACAGCAACCGGCCCGTCTTCAGCCTGGTGAGCCGCGACTTCCCGACCTACGACCCCGAGCACTGCCCCTTCTGCGCCAAGGGCATGCCACTCAACGAAGAATTCGTCCGCCGCCGTCACGCTCGCCGTCCCTCTTCCGTTCAAGAACCCAAAGTCCCTTAGCTTTGCGGCGGCGGCCGGGCAGGCGTGGGGTCCGGTGCCCCCTCCCGCGCTCGACGCTAGCTCACCTTGCGCACGCCCGAAGCCAACGCGGGACTTCCGCCGCCACTGACTACACGCGTCGCGGGAGGGGGCACCGGACCCCACGCCTACCCGGCCGCCGTCTCCCCGCTCCGATCTTCGTCCTATGAACCATCGACCGATGCGCGTGCCGTTCGGCAGGGGTGCATAAGACGCTTCGCTGAGCTGGTCGGCGTGGAGGGGGCACGACCCTCTCCGCGCCGCGTGTAGTCAGTGTGCGGCGGAGGTCCAGCGTTGGCTCAGGGCGTGGCGAGTGATGAGCTAGCGTCGGCGCGGAGAGGGTCGTGCCCCCTCCGCGCCGACCAGCGGAGACGAAGCGGAGCTAAGCGGCCTCCCAGAGGCCTTCTTGCACGCCGGCGGTCTTGTAGGCGTCGCGGATGCGGTCGAGGTTCTTGGTGAAGAGCAGCCCGATCTTCGCGAAGGGCTCGAACACCGGCCCCTGCCCGTCGACGAGCGGGAAGCTCACCTTTGGCAGCTTCTCCAGCTGGCTCTGGAGCGCCGCGTTGACCGATGCCAGGTTCGCGTAGAACTCCTCCCGCTCCTTGACCGCGCGCTTCACGATCGGCGTGATCAGGCAGTCGACCGTCTCGCGGGCCCGCGCCGCGCCTTCGGCGGCCGCCTCCGCGAGCGGCACGACGGTGACGCCGAGCTCGCCGAGGAAGCGCTGGAGCAGCCGTCCCACCGAGTCCTGCAGCATGATGGCCGGGAGCCCGACGCGCGTCAGCGCGCGGTGACCGAGCTCCTTCGCGTCGCCGTAGAGCTGGGTCCTGAGCCAGTCGACGTGCTGCCGGTTCTCGCTGTCCTTCCACCAGTCGCGGATCATCCGCTTGCCGAAGAAGCGGATCGCCGCGTAGTACTTGTCGCCCTTCAGGAGCTTCTTGGCGATGCCGCGCCAGGAGTAGAACTTGGCCATCGCGTTGAGCGCCGACATCTGCAGCTCGTAAGGGCTCATGCGGCGCGGCTGGTGGACGGCGTGGTGGCCGTCGTAGAACTGCCAGTTCTTGCTGATCACGTACTTGTCGCCGCGGTCGTAGACCTGCTCCCAGTCCGGGGAGCCGGGAATCGGCGTCAGGATCATGAATTGGATCGAGTCGATGTCGTTCTTGAGCGCGAACTCGGCGGTGGCGTCGATCGTCTCCACGTCGTCCTCGTCCGAGCCGACCACGAACATCCCGTGGATCCGGATCTTGTGGGCGTGGAAGCGCTCGATCGAGCGTTCGATCTTTGCGAGGTCCTGCTTCTTCTGGAAGAGCTTCAGCGTCCGCGGGTTGATCGACTCGAACCCGACGTACACGTTGAAGCAGCGGGCGTCTTGCATCAGCTGGAGAAGCTCCGGATCGTCGACCGTCTCGGTGCGCACCTGGGCACCCCAGTCGGGCGTGAGGTCACGCTGGATCATCCCGCGCAGGAGGTCCTTGCACCGCTTCTTGTTGGCGGTGAAGATGTCGTCCGCGAAGAACGTGTACATGTTGCCGCGATGCGACTCGAGCTCCTGGAGCACGCGCTCGACCGAGTGCGTGCGGAAGGCGTGCCCGTACATACCGGGGACCGAGCAGAACGTGCACGAGAACGGGCAGCCGCGCGAGGTCGCGACCGAGATGACGCCACCGGGCTTCCAGCCCGTGATGAGGCGATAGTCGGGAATCGGGTTCACGTCGAGGTTCGGGATCTTGGGACGCTCCGGCAGGTGCACCGCGCGGCCGTCGCTCAGGTACGAAAGGTTCTGGATCTTCTCGAACCCCTCACCCCCCTGGATCGCGTCGACCAGCTCCTGGAAGGCGAACTCTCCCTCGCCTCGGACCACGAAGTCGGCGTGCTGGAGCCCCTCGTCGGGCAGAAAGCTCGTGTGGGTGCCGCCGAGCACGGCGATGCCACCCGCTTCCCTGACCTTGTCGGCGAGGCGATATGACTGGGGCGCGGTCGACGTGATCGCGGAGATCGCGACCAGGTCGGCCGAGTAGATCTCGCTCATGTCGATGTCGTGGATGTCCTCGATGTAGACGCGGACGTCGTAGCTCTTGGCGCGCATGATCGTGGCCAGGAGCACCGAACCAAGCCGAGGGATGCAGACGCGACTGTAGATGTGCAGATGGGTCGACTTCGGCTCCACGAACACAAGCTTCTTCAGCGTGCGTCTCATCAACGGAGGTCTCCTCGAGAGCAGGCGTGTTGAGGTGAACGTCGATCTTGCGGCTCACGCTACATCCTGGTTCCGGATATGTCAATTAACCTTTCACCCAATATCTTGGGAGTCAGGAGTTTCCCTACCCCCACAGATGGGATTTTACCCTTGACAGGTTGTCGCGGGCTCCCCAAGCATGCCGGGGAGGCAGGGACGACATTGCGCGACGGAGGGAGATGACACGATGGCGAAGAAGAAGGCGACCAAGAAGGGAAAGAAGTAAGCGCCCCGTCGACGCTCGGCCCCCTCGGCCCTCGTTTGCGGCAGGGCCGTGCTATTTCGTCTTTGCGAGGGGCCGCGGCTTCGCAGGGGCGGGCTTGATCTTGTCGTCTTTCTGGAGCCCCTTCACCTCTTCCACGAACTGTCCGATGTCCTTGAACTGCCGATACACCGAGGCGAAGCGCACGTAGGCCACCGGATCGAGGCGCTGCAGATTGTCCATCACGATCTTGCCGAGCTCCTCGCTACTGACTTCCTTCTCGGACCGGTCGTGGAGCTGGGCCTCGATCTCGACCACGACGTCGTCGACCGCCTGCACCCCCACCGACCGCTTCTCGCACGCCTTCAAGATCGATCCGCGCAGCTTCTGCCGATCGAAGGGCTCACGCCGGCCGTCGCGCTTGACCACGTGCGGCAGCACGTCCTCGATGTACTCGTAGGTGGTGTACCGCCGGTGGCACTTGAGGCATTCGCGCCGGCGCCGGATGAACTCGCCGTCTCGCCCCACGCGCGAATCGACGACCCGATCTTCCGTGTGGCCGCAGAACGGACACTTCATCGGGCCCCTCCCTGTCTATCGGCGCGCCTCGGCCGGCGGGACCCCAGCCCCGCGACGGCCAGTGGCGCGCACGGCGTGGTCACGCGTTGGTTCTCTCTTGGTAGAGCGGGAACTGGTTGGTGAGCTCTTGCACCTCGCCGCGCACGGCGGCCTCCGCCGAGGACGATCCGAGGTTGGACAGCACCCCGTCCATGAGGCGCGCGATCTCGACCATCTCGCGCTCGCGCATCCCCCGCGAGGTGACCGCGGGTGTGCCGACCCGGATGCCGCTCGTCACCATCGGGCCGCGCGTCTCGAAGGGCACCGTGTTCTTGTTCACGGTGATCCACGCGCGATCGAGCGCTTCCTGGGCGTCCTTGCCGGTGACCCCCCGGCTCGTGAGATCCACGAGCATCAGGTGCGTGTCGGTGCCGCCCGTGACGAGCCGATAGCCGCGCGCGACCAGCTCGGCGGCGAGCGCCGCAGCGTTCTTCACGATCTGCCGCTGGTACTCGCGCCACGCCGGGGTCAGCGCCTCACGGAACGCGACCGCCTTGCCCGCGATCACGTGCATCAGAGGGCCGCCCTGGACGCCGGGCATCACGGTCTTGTCGAGCGCCTGGGCGTGCGCCGTCGCGCACATGACCATGCCGCCGCGCGGACCACGCAGGGTCTTGTGGGTCGTGGTCGTGACGAAGTCGGCGAGACCCACCGGCGACGGATGGAGCCCCGCCGCGACGAGGCCGGCGGGATGCGCGATGTCGGCCATCAGGGACGCGCCGACCTCGCGCGCGATGTCGCGGAACGGGGCGAAGTCGATCGCGCGCGGGAACGCCGAGCCGCCGGCGATGATCAGCTTCGGCCGATGCCGGCGCGCCAGGTCCCGGACCTGGTCGAGGTCGATGCGCTCGGTGTCCTTCCGGACACCGTACGCGACGATCGAATAGAGCTTGCCCGAGTAGTTCACCGGGCTGCCCGCGGTGAGATGTCCGCCGTGCGAGAGGTTGGGGCCGAGCACGGTGTCGCCGGGCTTGAGCAGCGTGAAGTAGACGGCCATGTTGGCCTGCGCACCCGAGTGGGGCTGCACGTTGGCGTGCTCGGCGCCGAAGAGCTCCTTGGCGCGGGCGACGGCGAGGTCCTCGACGACGTCGACGACCTCGCAGCCGCCGTAATAGCGGCGGCCCGGGTAGCCTTCGGCGTACTTGTTGGTCAGCACCGACCCGACGGCCTCCAGCACGGCGTCGGAGACGAAGTTCTCGGAGGCGATCAGCTCGAGGTTCCGGTGCTGCCGCTGCGCTTCTTCGCGCAGAGCCTTGGCGATCTCGGGATCGACGTCAGCGAGCCTGAGCATCCGCCGACTCCGGGCCTCGCAGGCGATCGAGATCAATGATCTTTTGCACACGCCGGGCGTGGCGGCCACCCGCGAATTCCGCCGCGAGCCAGGTCTCGAGGATCTCGATCGCGGCCTCGCGACCGGTGATGCGAGCGCCGAGCGCCAGGACGTTCGCGTCGTTGTGCTCGCGGCTCATCCGCGCCGTGAAGGCGTCGGAGCAGCCGGCGGCGCGGATTCCCGGCACCTTGTTCGCGGCCATCGCCATCCCGATCCCCGTCCCGCACACGAGCACGCCGCGCCCGGCCTTCCCGGCGGTCACCGCCACGCCGACGGCGGCGGCGTAGTCGGGATAGTCGACGGCCTCGGCCGACTGCGTGCCGAGGTCGACGACGTCATAGCCGTGGGCGACGAGCCATCCTTTGAGGTCTTCCTTGAGCGGGAAGCCGGCGTGGTCGGCTCCCAGAGCGACGACGGTCATATGCGCACCATACCGGTAGTGGCTCGCGCGTGTCAAGCCACCAACATATCGGTGTTGGCAGCCGTCAGAGGTCGATGGGCTGGCGATCGGCGATGCCGGCGGCGCCCGGGAACGCGAAGGTCTCGACGGACGCGCCGTCGCATCCCTCTTTGACCAGGCGTGGGATCTCGAGGCGCGATTCGGCGGCGTCGACCTCGTGCTCCGACATCCGCGTGGCCGGGTGCTTGGGCACGAACAGTGTGCAGCAGTCGGCGTCGGGCTCGATCGAGATCTCGAACGTGTCGAGCCGCCGCGCCTCCCCGGTGATCTCGAGCTTGTCCATCCCGATGAGCGGGCGCAGGATGGGCATCCCCGCCGCCTCGTCGATCCGGGCAATGTTCGCAAGCGTCTGCGACGCCACTTGACCGAGACTCTCCCCGGTCGTCAGCGCGGCGGCGCCGTGCCGGCGCGCCAGCGCCTCGGCGATCCGGACCATCAGCCGCCGGTAGACGATGACGCGCGCGGGCGGCGGGACCGTGAGCACCACCTCGCGCTGGATCTCGCCGAACGGCACCAGGAGGAGCTGCGAGTCGTACTGCCACTGGGTCAGCCGCTCGACCAGCGCGCGGGCCTTGGCCTGGGAGGTCGCGGGCAGGTACGGCACGCTGTGGAAGTGCACGAAGAGCACGCGGCAGCCGCGCTTCATCATGCGCCAGGCCGCGACCGGCGAGTCGATCCCGCCGGAGAGCAGCGCGGCCACCGCGCCGCTCGCGCCGACCGGCAGGCCGCCGGGTCCTTCCATCCGGTCGGCGTAGACGAACGTTTCGGCCGGCATCACCTCCACGTGGATCTCGAGCTCGCCGTGGCGCAGGTCGACGCGCGCGCCGGTCCGCTCGACCACGAATCGCCCGAGCTCCCGGTTCAGCTCCACGCTCGTCATCGGGTAGGTCTTGAACGCCCGGCGCGCGCTGATCCGGAACGAGGCGAACGCGCGCCCCTCGATCTGACGCTCGATCGCCGCCTTCATGGCGTCGACGGTCGAGGCGACGCGGGAGGCGAGCGAGACGCTCGCGACTCCGCACACGCGCCGCACGCGGTCGCGAACCGCCTCGGGATGCTCGTGGCCGTCGAGCTCGAGCAGCACCCGCCCGGAGACCTGGCGGACGTTCAGCGGGCCCAGGTCGGAGGTCGCGCGGTGGAGGTTGCGCGCGAGGTGGCGGAGGAACAGCGGCCGGTTGCCCCGCTTGAGGCCGAGCTCGTGATAGTGCACGAGCACGAGGGATCGCAGCCGCGCCACGTCAGCCGCGCTCGGCCGCGATGGTGGTCGCGCGCTCGAGCTCCTCCGGGGTGTTGACGTTCATGAAGGTGATCGCCGGATCGCTGAAGGCGGCGACCTCGGACTCGAGGATCTCGACGACGCGCACGCGCTCGAAGAAGCCGGTGATCTTGAGCCGCCCCGCGATCAGGCGCTCCTCGATGTGCGGCAGGCACGCCTTCGCGTATGCCGCGTGCATCGTCTCGTGCTGAGCGCCGACGCGCGGAACGACCACGTCGCCCTCGCCCGCGCGCGCGATCACGAGGCGGACGACCTCGGGATGCAGGAAGGGCATGTCGCACGCGACGGTGAAGGCCGCGTCGCCGGCGGCGGCCTTCAGACCCGTGTAGATCCCGCCGAGCGAGCCGTGGTCGGGGTAGACGTCGGCGACCATCGGGAGGCCCAGAAAGGCGTAGAGGTCGGGCGTGTTGGTCACGATCAGCGCGTCGTGGACCAGCGGGAGCAACACGTCGCGCACGCGCTCGATGATCCGCCGGCCGCCGAGCTCGATGAGCGCCTTCGGTCGCCCGCCCATGCGGACGCTCCGGCCGCCGGCTTGAATGACGCCGGTGACCCTCATCGCGCGAGCTCCGAGGCGGTGAGTCGAACGACACCCTGGCGCAGAACTCGCGGAGGTTCCACCGTCATGTCGAGGACCGTCGACGGCGCGCCGCCGGCGGTTCGTCCGCCGTCGAGGACCAGCGCGATCCCCTCGGGGAAGTGGCCGAGCACGCCCGCCGCGCTCACCGGGGCCTCGTCCCCGCTCGGGTTGGCGCTGGGCGCCGTCACCGGTGCGCCGAAGGCCCGGACCAGGCCGAGCGCGACCGGGTGCGACGACGCGCGCAGCCCGACCGTTCCCGTTCCCGCTGTGAGCACTGCCGGCAGGTCGGCGTGGGCTCTGAGCACGATCGTGAGGGCTCCCGGCCAGTGGCGCGCCATCATGGCTCTGGCCGCGGGGCTCACGTGAGCGACGGCCTCGGCCATCGCCATCGAGTCGACCAGCGCCAGCAGCGGCTTCGACTCGGGTCTGCCCTTGAGCTCGAAGATCCGCTTGACCGCGTCGGGATCGAGGGCAGCCGCACCCAGGCCGTAGAATGTCTCGGTCGGGAACGCGACGAGGTCGCCGCGCTTCAACAGGGCCGCCGCGTCGCGCAGGGCTGCGGCCGCGGGTGCCTGAGGATCGACGGTGACGACGCGCGGACCGCCGCCGTTCTTCACGTCCCGGACGTCGGCGGCCGGTCCGACTTCATCTTCGCGGCGACGCGACGGGCACGCTCGTCGACTTCGTCCGCCAGCCGTTTGCGGTAGGCGGCCAGCCGCGCCGCCAGCGCAGTGTCACCGAGCGCCAGGATCTGCGCCGCCAGGATGCCGGCGTTCGCCGCGCCCCACTTGCCGATCGCGACCGTCGCCACCGGCACGCCCTTGGGCATCTGGACGATCGAGAGGAGCGCGTCGAGACCGCCGAGCGGCGTCGCCTCCACCGGGACGCCGATCACCGGCAACGGGGAGAAGGATGCGAGCACTCCGGGAAGCGCGGCGGCTCCGCCGGCGCCGGCGATCAGCACGCCGATCCCCCGCGCGTGCGCGGTGGACGCGTATTCCTGGGTGCGCTCGGGAGTGCGATGCGCCGACGCGACAACGACCTCGCTGCCCACTTCGAGCGCGTCCAGAACCTTCACCGCCTCGAGCATCACCTCGAGGTCCGAATCGCTGCCGAGCACGATGCCTACGCGAACCGGTCCCGTCACGGTCTCCTCCCCTCCGGCGCCGTCCCACGCCCGACGCTGGGCGCCATCCGCCGGCGCCCGATGTCCGTTCGAGAGTGCATGCCGTCGAACGAAATGTCGCCGACCGCCGCGTAGGCGGCCGCGATCGCCTTCTCGAGGCTTTCCGCGACAGCCGTGACGCCGAGCACCCGGCCTCCCGCCGTGACGAGCTGGCCCTCACGCTCGGCGGTCCCCGAGTGGAACACGTGGACTCCCGCTCGCGCCTCCGCCGCGTCGACCCCGCGGATCGGAAGCCCGGTCACGTAGGCGCCGGGGTAACCGCCGGAGGCGACGCTCACGCAGACCGAGGCGTTGTGCGGCCAGGCGGTCGCCGGTGGCCACGCCGCGCCCCGCGCCGCCGCGAGGAGCCAGGGGATCAGATCGCCCGGCGCGCGGGTGAGCAGCACCTGGCACTCAGGGTCTCCGAAGCGGCAGTTGAACTCGACGACCTTCGGCCCCTGGGACGTCAGCATCAGGCCCACGTAGAGCACACCGCGGTACGGCGCGCCCTGGTCCGCGAGCGCCGTGAGCGTCGGCCGCACGATCGCCTCCATCACTCGCTTCTCGAGCGCCTCGTGGAACACGCCCACCGGGGAGAAGGCGCCCATTCCGCCGGTATTCGGGCCGCGATCGCCGTCGAAGATCGTCTTGTGGTCCTGCGCGGCGGCGAGCGCGATCGCGTCGTGCCCGTTCGCGAGCGCGAAGAAGGACACTTCCTCGCCCCGCATGAACTCCTCGACGACGACTCGAGCCCCAGAAGCGCCGAAGGCCTTCCGCTCCATGCACTCGGCGATCGCCGCGTCGGCCTCCTCCAGGCTCCGGCAGACGATCGCGCCCTTACCGGCGGCCAGGCCGTCGGCTTTGACCACGAGCGGCGCCCCGAGCTCGCGACAATAGCGGCGGGCGCGGTCCGGATCGTCGAAGGTCGAAGATTGCGCGGTCGGGATCGAGTGACGCCGCATCAGGTCCTTGGCGAACACCTTCGACCCCTCGATCGCCGCCGCTCGCGCGCTGGGCCCGAACACGGTGACTCCGCCCTCGGCAAAGCGGTCCGCCAGCCCGGCGACCAGCGGCGCCTCCGGCCCCACGACGGCCAGGTCGACGCGCTCGCGCCGGGCGAACGTCACCAGATCGCTGTGCGCGTCGACGCCGATCGGGACGCAGGTGGCCTCGCGCGCGATCCCCGGATTCCCCGGCGCGGCGAAGAGCACGTCGACCAGGGGACTCTGGCGGATTTTCCACGCCAGCGTGTGCTCGCGACCGCCACCGCCGACGATCAGCACCCTCATGGCTCTTTCCCCCCCTCCGGCGGCTCGACGACCTCGAGGTGAGCGCGCGCGATCCGCGCCCATGGGCTGCCGGCATCGAGCTCGAGGTAGCGCTGCCAGTGCTTGATCGCCTCACCGTCCCGCCCGCTCCGCGCGAGCGCGCCGGCGAGGTTGAAGTGAGCGTCGGCGTAGTCGGGGGACAGCGCGAGCGCCTGGCGGTAGTTGCTGACCGCCTCGTCGATCAAGCCCTGATCCTCGTGGAGCGAGCCGAGGTTGTACACGGCTTCGCAGCAGGTCGCGTCGTGATCGCGGGCCGAGCGATACGACGCCTCCGCCTCGTCGTAGCGCCCCATACGATGCAGGAGCAGGCCGAGGTTGTTCCACGCCGCGGCGTACGTGGGATCGATCGCCACGACCCGACGGTAGGCCGCGACGGCGTCCTCCCACTGGGCCGGATCCCCGTCCCACTCGCTGGCGCGCGCGAACCACGTCTCGGCCTGGTCGGCCGGCGGCGCCATCGGCCGCACGAGGCCCGTGGAGAGCGTCGCGGACGCCGCCGCCTCGAGTCCGCCCGAGTCGAGCGCCAGCACCATCTGGCCCGTGCGCGGATCGAAGCGGACGCGATCCGACTGGGCGAGGAGCCGGTCGCCCTCGAGCATCAGCCGCAGCTCGGCCAGCGGATGCTCGAGGCCCGGGTCCTGTCGACGCAGCGCGCTCAACGTGCTCCGGATCTGGCGGACCGACGCGCCGGCGTCGAGGAGCGCGCTGGCGGCACGGAGGGCCAGCAGGTCACGGAACGTGTAGCCGGAGTCGCCGCGCAGGAGCTCCAGACGGCGCAGCTGACCGGCGCGCCGCGGCGTGAGCGTCAGAATCCGGGTGAGCTCGCGGAGGCCGTAGATCCGCTCGGGCTGTGGACCCTTCATCGAGCGCGCTCCGCTAGTGGCGGAAGTGACGGATGCCCGTGAAGACCATGGCCATGCCGCGCTCGTCGGCCGCCGCGATGATTTCGTCGTCGCGCAGCGAGCCCCCGGGCTGGATCACGGCCGTGGCGCCCGCCAGGGCCACCACGTCGAGCCCGTCGCGGAACGGGAAGAACGCGTCCGACGCGCACACGGTGCCGGCGGTCCCCAGCCCCACCTCGCGCGCGCGCATCACGGCCAGCCGCGCGGAGTCGACGCGGTTCATCTGGCCGGCGCCGACGCCGATGACCTGCTCGCGCGTGCTCAGGACGATCGCGTTCGACTTCGTGTGTTTAGCGACGCGCCAGGCGAACCGGAGCGCCACGAGCTCGGCCGGCGTGGGCGCCCGCTTCGTCACGGTCCGGAGCTCAGCCGGGTCGAGGTCGGCCTGATCGGCGGACTGGGCCAGCAGCCCGCCGAGAACGCTCCGGTACTCGACCGGCCGCGCCGGCAGGGCCGTCCGGTCGCACCCAACCTCGAACACGCGGCACTTCTTCTTCGTCCGCTTGAGCTCCTCGAGCGCATCGGCGGCGTAGGCCGGAGCGAACAGGATCTCGACAAAGATCCCGGCCAGCGCCTCGACCACGGCGCGGTCGAGCGTCCGATTGACGCCGACGATCCCGCCGTAGATCGACACCGGATCCGACGCCTTGGCGCGGACCATCGCGGCACCGACGGTGTCGCCGACGGCGGCGCCGCACGGGTTCGTGTGCTTGATGACGACCGCGGCCGGCTCCGCGAACTCGAGCAGCAGCGAGAGCGCGGCCGACAAATCCAGCAAGTTGTTGTAGCCGAGCTCCGGCCCGTGGAGCTGTTTCATCCCGCCGAGCCCGATGGTCGGCGCGTCGACCTGACGATAGAACGCCGCGGTCTGGTGCGAGTTCTCCCCGTAGCGCAGCGACAGGACTCGCTCGTTCTCCAGGCGGAGCCCGGCCGGCCACGGATCGGGTGCGCTGTCGGCGGACCCGAGATACGCGGCGATCGCCGCGTCATACTCGGCGGTCCGCCGGAACGCCTCCTGGGCCAGCCGCGCGCGGGTGGCGTCGCCCAGCCCGCCGTCGCCACGTAACTCATCGAGGATCGCGCGGTACTGGGACGGCGCCGTGACGACCGCGACGCTCCCATGGTTCTTCGCCGCCGCCCGGATCATCGCGGGTCCGCCGACGTCGATCTGCTCGATCGCCTCGGGCCGTGTGACGCCCGGGCGCGCCACCGTCTGCTCGAAGGGATAGAGGCCGGAGACCACGAGGTCGATGGGGGCGATACCGTGCTTGGCCAGGGCCGCCAAGTGCTCGGGCACGTCCCGCCGGGCCAGGATGCCCCCGTGGATCTTCGGGTGGAGCGTCTTGACGCGCCCGTCGAGCATCTCGGGAAAGCCGGTCACCTCCGAGACCTCGATCACGGGGAGTCCGGACTCGCGAAGTAGCTTCGCGGTGCCGCCGGTCGACACGATTTCGACGCCGAGCCCCGTGAGAGCGCGCACGAAGTCGACGATTCCTGTCTTGTCGTGAACGCTGACGAGCGCACGACGGATCTTCATTGCCAGGTCACCCTCCGACCTTCCACTGACAGTCGCCCCTCGGCGAACAGGCGAACGGCTTGGGGATAGAGCCGGTGCTCCTCTACGAGAATGCGGGCCGACAGCGTTTCCTCCGTGTCGTTCGGCAGCACGGGAACACTCGCCTGAAGAATTATGGGGCCCGTGTCCACCGGGCCCTCGTCGACGAAGTGGACCGTCGCGCCAGCCACTTTCGCGCCGTAGTCGAGCGCCTGGCGCTGCGCGTGGAGACCGGGGAACGCCGGCAACAGCGAGGGGTGGATGTTCATGGCGCGTCCGCTGAAGGCCCGCGTATAGGCGGAGGAGAGGATTCGCATGAACCCGGCGTTGCACACGAGGCCGACGCGGCGCGCGGTGAACTCGGCGACCAGCGCCAGGTCGAACGCTTCGCGATCGGCGAAGTCCTTGGGGTTGACGAACAGCGCCTCGACGCCCACCGCGCGGGCCCGATCGAGCGCCGCCGCCCGCTCACGGTCGGAAATCACGATGACGACCTCGGCCGGATACTCCGGGCGCCTGGAGGCGTCCAGCAGCGCCTGCAGATTGGACCCTCGCCCGGACGCTAGCACCCCCACGCGAAGGCGCTCAGTCCGCAGCGTCACGCCACCAACTCCGCGCCCCGCTCGCCGGCCGTGATTTCGCCCAGGTGGATCACCGTCTCGCCCGACTCCCGCAGCGTCCGCGCCGCGGCCTCACCCGCCGTCGCGGCGACGATGACGACGTAGCCGATGCCCATGTTGAAGGTCTTGAACATCTCGCCCTCGTCCACTCGGCCCGCCTCGCGGAGGGTCCGGAAGACCGCCGGGGGCGACCAGGTAGATCGCGAGATGCGCGCGCGGCAGCCCGACGGGAGCACGCGCGGCAGGTTGCCGGTGAGGCCGCCGCCGGTCACGTGGACCATCGCCCTCACCTCGACCGCCTCCAGGAGCGTCTGAATCGATCGCACGTAAATCCTTGTCGGTTCAAGCATCTCGTCGGCGACCAGCCGTCCGGTCCCAGGGAACCGATCAGAGACGCGAAGCCCCATCACGTCGAAGACGATCCGCCGCGCCAGCGTGAATCCATTGGAGTGGAGTCCCGATGAGGCCAGACCCAGTACCACGTCGCCGGGACGAACCCGCGAGCCGTCGATCAGGCGCCCGCGCTCCGCGACGCCGACGGAGAAGCCGGCGAGGTCGTACTCGCCCGGCGGGAAGGCGCCGGCGTGCTCCGCCATCTCGCCGCCTACCAGGGCACATCCGGCCTGGCGGCAGCCTTCGGCGACCCCGCCCACGATCGTTTCGATCTGCCCCGGGTCGAGGCGGCCCACCGCGATGTAGTCGAGGAAGTAGAGCGGCTCGGCGCCGTGAACGAGGATGTCGTTGACCCCCATCGCGACGAGGTCGATACCCACGGTGTCGTGCCGTCCGGCCAGGAAGGCGACCTGCAGCTTGGTGCCCACACCGTCGGTCGACGACACCAGGACGGGCTCACGGAACTTCGACGGCACGCTGACGAAGCTGGCGAAGCCGCCGATGCCGCCGATGACTTCGGGCCGGTTCGTCGCGCGGGCCAGCGGCGCGATCCGACGCACCGCGTCCTCGCCCGCGTCGATGTCGACGCCGGCCTCGCGGTAGGTGAGCGGTTTCACCTCAGCCTTCGAAGAGCCGGAGCTGGGGCGTCGGCTCGGGCTCGATGCCCACGCGGTAGTTTCCCGTGAAGCACGCGTGGCAGAACTGGCCCGGGTCGGAGCCGGTCGCCTTCAACATGCCGTCGAGCGACAGGTAGCCAAGGGAGTCGGCGGCGAGGTAGCGGCGGATTTCCTCGGGGTTGTGGCTCGAGCCGATCAGCTCCTTCCGCGTCGGGGTATCGATGCCGTAGTAGCAAGGCCACTGGATCGGCGGCGACGAGATCCGCACGTGCACCTCGCGCGCCCCGGCGCTCCTGATCATCCGCACGATCTTCCGGCTCGTAGTGCCGCGCACGATGGAGTCGTCGACGACCACCACGCGCCGGTCCTCGAGCATCTCCCGCATCGGGTTGAGCTTCACCTTGACGCCAAAGTGCCGGATCCCCTGCTTAGGCTCGATGAACGTCCGGCCGACGTAGTGGTTCCGGATCAAGCCCATCTCATACGGCGTCCCGGATTCTTCAGAGTACCCGAGTGCCGCGCTGGTGCCGGAGTCGGGTACGGGGATGACGATGTCCGCCGCCACCGGATACTCGCGCGCGAGCTGGCGCCCCATCGCCTTGCGTACGGTGTGGACGTTGCGACCCCACAAGATCGAGTCCGGGCGCGCGAAGTAGACGTACTCGAACACGCAGTGGAGCCGATCGCCCGCCGGGAACGGCCGGACCGACCGGGCGCCGGAATCCGAGATGATCAAGATTTCGCCTGGCTCGACGTCGCGCTCACACTTGGCTTCCATGAGGTCGAGCGCGCACGTCTCGGAGGCGACGACCCAGGCGTCGCCCAGGCGTCCCAGCGTTAAGGGCCGGAAGCCATACGGATCGCGGATCGCGTACATCGCGTCGAGCGTCAGGATCAGCAGGGAGTAGGCGCCCTTCACCCGAGACAGCGCGTAGGCGATCTGCTCCTCGAGCGGCCCGGCCGGGGCCCGGGCCAGGAGATGCAAGATCACTTCGGTGTCGGAGTTCGACTGGAAGATCGCGCCGTCCTTCTCCATCTCCCGCCGCAGCGACTCCGCGTTGGTGAGGTTGCCGTTGTGGGCGATCGCGATCGGGCCGCGGGCCGTGGTGGCCGTGATCGGCTGAGCGTTCCTCAGATTGGAGCTGCCGGCCGTGGAATAGCGCACGTGGCCAACGGCCCGGTGACCCTGGAGGCGACGAAGCCGCTCGGGGCTGAAGACGTCCGCCACCCATCCCATGTGCTTCTCGACGTGGAAGGTGGCGCCGTCGGTGGTGGCGATGCCAGCCGACTCCTGCCCGCGATGCTGGAGCGCGTAGAGACCGAGATAGGTGACGTTCCCGGCCTCCGGATGGTTCCAGATGCCGAAGAGACCGCACTCGTCGTGGAACCGGTCGTCGTCAGGCCACGCGACGTTCAAACCCATGCCTCCATGCGCCCTCGAGGCGGCTCACGTCCACGTCGACGACAGTCTTCCCCCCAACGGTGACGACGAGGCGCTCGCCCCCCGTCGTTCCGATCCAGCGCCACGGGATGGCCGACTCGGCCATCAGGGCCTCGAACCCGCGCACGCGCCCGGCCTCGACCGCGACCAGGACCCGCGACGGGCCCTCGCCGAACAGGGTCAGGTCGGCGCGCGCGTCGCCCGGAAGGGCCGCCGTGCACCCGATGAGCTCGCGCCCAGTCACGCATCCCTCGGCGAGCGTGACCGCGATCCCACCTTCGGAGCAATCGTGCGTCGCGCTCGCGAGCCCGGCGCTCACCGCCGCGCGCACCGCCCCTTGCACGCGTCGCTCGATCTCAAGGTCGAGCGGCGCCAGCCGCCCGGCGAGCCGGCGATGGCGCGTCCACAGGTATTCGCTGCCCCCGAGGCTGACGTTGGTCGGCCCCAGGAGCGCGACGCGATGGCCCGCGCCCTGGAACCACTGGGTCGCGCGGCGGCTCGCGTCGTCGAGCACGCCCACCACGCCGATGACCGGCGTGGGCAGAATCGCCTGGCCGTTTGTTTCATTGTAGAAGGAAACGTTGCCCCCGACCACCGGCACGTCGAGCGCGCGGCAGGCGAGCGCGATCCCCTCGACCGCTTCGGCGAATTGCCAGAGGATCTCCGGCCGCTCCGGCGAGCCGAAGTTCAGGCAGTCGGTGACGCCTCGGGGCTCGCCGCCCGAACAGGAGACGTTGCGCGCCGCCTCGCAGACCGCCATCGCGGCGCCCTGCCGCGGGTCGAGGAACACCAGGCGCCCGTTGCCGTCGGTCGACACCGCGAGCGCGCGGCTGGTGCCCTTGACGCGGAGGACCGCGGCGTCGGAGCCCGGCAGCACCAGGGTGTTGACCCCGACCTGCTGGTCGTACTGGCGGAAGGCCCACTCCTTCGACGCGATCGTCGGCGAGGCGAGCAGCTCGACCAGCGCGGCGCCGTAGTCGCCGGGCTCGGGTAGCGTCAGCGGATCGAATGCCCGCAACTCGGCGAGCGCCGCGGGCTCGGCGGTGGGCCTCGAATACTTCGGCGCTTCGGCGAGAAGATCGACCGGAACGTGCGCCACGACGTCGCCGTTGAGGCGCGCCGTCAGCTGGCTTTCGGCGGTCACCCGCCCGATCTCGACGGCGTCCAGCTCCCACTTGGCGAACACCCGGCGCACGTCCTCTTCACGGCCTCGAGCGGCGACCAGCAACATCCGCTCCTGGGATTCGGAGAGCAAGATCTCGTAGGGCGTCATGCCCGTCTCTCGCTGGGGCACGCGGGAGAGCTCGACGTCCATCCCGGTGGCGCTCCGCGCCGGCATCTCCGAGGTGCAGCACGCGAGCCCCGCAGCCCCCATGTCCTGGATGCCGACCACCGCGCCGGTCCGCATCACCTCGAGGCACGCCTCGAGCAGCAGCTTCTCGGTGAACGGATCGCCCACCTGCACCGTCGGGCGCCGCTCCTCGGCGTGCTCGTCGAACGTCGCCGAGGCCATGGTCGCCCCGTGGATCCCGTCGCGTCCGGTCTTGTTGCCGACGTAGAAGACCGGATTCCCCGGCCCGTCGGCGCGGGCACGAAAGATCTGGTCGGCCCGCACGAGGCCGACGCACATCACGTTCACGAGCGGGTTGCCCGCGTACTCCGGCGCGAACGCGATCTCACCGCCGACCGTCGGACAGCCGAAGCAGTTGCCGTACCAGCTGATGCCGGAGACGACGCCGTTGACCAGGTGGCGAGTCTTCGGGGTGTCGAGCTCGCCGAACCGAAGCGAGTCCAGCAGCGCGATCGGGCGCGCACCCATCGTGAAGATGTCGCGGAGGATCCCGCCCACGCCCGTCGCCGCGCCCTGGAAGGGCTCGATGAACGACGGATGGTTGTGGCTCTCGATCTTGAAGACCACGGCCCAGCCGTCGCCGATGTCGATCGCGCCGGCGTTCTCACCGGGGCCCTGCAGCACGTGCGGCCCGCTCTGCGGCAGCCGCGCCAGGAACACGCGCGAGTGCTTGTAGGCGCAGTGCTCCGACCAGAGCGCGGAGAAGAGGCCCAGCTCGGCGTAGGTGGGCTCGCGGCCGAGCCGCGTGAGGATGCGATCGTATTCTGGGGCCGTGAGGCCTGCGTCCAGGGCCAGGTCGAGCGTGACCTTCGGCTCGGCCCCAGTCAATCCCGCCTACCGCTTGAGGAAGCTCCCGTCCTCGACGAGGCTTCCGAGGAGGGACTGGAACATCAGGAGACCGTCGGTGCCACCCATCGCCGTCTCGGATGCGCGCTCCGGATGGGGCATCATGCCGAGCACCGTGCCCTCAGGGTTGACGATCCCCGCGATGTTGTCGAGCGAGCCGTTGGGATTGCTCGCCCTCGTGACGCTGCCGTCGGCGGCCGCGTACCGGAAGACGACGAGATTCTGCTGCTTGAGCCGCGCGAGCGTCTCGGGATCAGCGTAGTACTTGCCCTCGCCGTGCGAGATCGGCATCGTCAGGATCTGGCCCGGCCGGAGACCACGCGTGAACGGTGTCTCCACGTTCTCCACCACCAGGTGGGTCGACTGGCAGCGGTACTGGAGGCATTCGTTGCGCGTGAGGACGCCGGGCAGCAATCCCGCTTCGCAGAGGATCTGGAACCCGTTGCACGAGCCGAGCACGAGCCCACCGCGGGCCACGAAATCGCCCAGGGCCTCGACGACCGGCGAGCGGCCCGCGACGGCGCCGGCCCGAAGGTAGTCGCCGTACGAGAACCCGCCCGGCAGGACGACGCAATCGAACGGCGCCAGCTCTCGCTCGCGGTGCCAGACGTACTGCACCGGCTGGTGCAGGACTTCCGAAATTACATAGTGGAAATCACAATCACTCCACGTACCGGGGAACACGACCACGCCGAATCTCATAGCGTCCACATCTTAGCGTCCAGCCTCACGTGGGGCAAGGTCGTCGACGGTTTCGATCGTGTAGTCCTCCAGAATCGGGTTGGCGAGGAGCTGCCGGCACATCTCACCGACGCGGGTGCGCGCCTCCTGCGGTGTCGCGCCGGCCACGTCGACGTCGATCACCTTGCCCACCCGGAGATCGTTGAGCTCGGAGAAGCCGAGCCCGGCGAGCGCGCGCTTCACCGCCGCGCCCTGCACGTCCATGATCCCCGGCTTGAGCCTGACGAGGACGCGCACCTTCACTTCGTGGAGACCTCTCCAGTCACCAGGCGGCGGTAGACCTCCTGGTAGGCTTCTTCGACGCCGCCCAGGTCGCGGCGGAATCGGTCCTTGTCGAGCTTCTCCTTGCTCCGGCTGTCCCAGAGCCGACACGTGTCGGGGGAAATCTCGTCGCCCAGATAGAGCTTTCGGCTCTGGCGGCCGAATTCCAGCTTGAAGTCGACCAGCAGGAGACCGCGGCGCGCCAGATGCGGCTTCAAGATCGTGTTGATCTTGAGGGCGGTGCGTTTCATCCAGGTCAGCTCGGCGGGTGTCGCGAGCCGCAGCATCCGGACGTGCTCGTCGTTGAGCATCGGATCGCCGAGGGGATCGGACTTGTAGTAGAGCTCGACCACCGGCTGCGTGATCGCCGTGCCCTCTTCGAGCCCCGTCCGCTTGGCCAGGCTGCCGGCGACGACGTTGCGCACGATCGTCTCGATCTTGATGATGTCGAGCCGCCGGCACAGCATCTCGCGATCGGACAGCGTGGCCAGATAGTGGGTCGGCACGCCGGCCCGCTCCAGGCGCTCGAACAGCGTCGCCGACATCCGGTTGTTGATGACGCCCTTGCCGACGATCGTGCCCTTCTTGAGCGCGTTGAAGGCGGTCGCGTCGTCCTTGAAGTACTGGACGATCGTGCCAGGCCGGTCCGTCTCGTAGACGATCTTGGCCTTGCCCTCGTAGAGCTTCTCGCGCGTCTCGACGTTCACCGGCGTCCTCGCTTTCACTGGGTCAGTCCCAGACGCTTGAAGATCGCGTCGACGCTCCTGAGATAGAACGACGGATCGAAGCAGCCCTTGAGCTCGTCCGCCGAGACCCGCTCGATAACGTGAGAATCGGCGGCAAGCAGCTCGAAGAACGGGCGGCGCTCCTTCCAGGCGCGCATGGCGTGGCGCTGGACGATCTCGTACGCGACCTGGCGCGGCAGCCCCGCCTCGGTCAGCTTCAGGAGCACGCGCTGCGAGTAGACCAGGCCGTGGCTCAGCTCGAGGTTCTCGGTCATGCGCGCGGTGTCGACGTCGAGCCCCTCGACGACGAACGTCGTGAGGTGCAGGAGGTAGTCGAGCACGATCGTCGAGTCGGGCAAGATCACGCGCTCGACCGACGAGTGGCTGATGTCGCGCTCGTGCCACAGCGCCACGTTCTCGAGCGCCGCCAGCGCGTTGGTCCGGACCAGGCGCGCCAGCCCGCAGATGCGCTCGGCCAGCTCCGGGTTGCGCTTGTGGGGCATCGCGCTCGAGCCCTTCTGGCCTTCGCCGAAGGGCTCCTGGGCCTCGAGGATTTCGGTGCGCTGGAGCCCGCGCACTTCCAACGCGATCTTCTCCAGCGACGCGGCGGCCACCGCGAGCATCGCGCAGAACTCGGCGTGACGATCGCGCTGCACGATCTGGGTGGAGACGGGCGCCGCCTCCAGGCCGAGCTCGCGGCAGACCTCGGCCTCGAGCTCGGGCTCGACGTGGGCGAAGTTGCCGACGGCGCCCGACAGCTTGCCGACCGCGATCGTCGCGCGGGCGCGCTGGAGCCGCTCGAGGTTCCGGCCGGCCTCCGCGTACCAGACCGCGACCTTCAAGCCGAAGCTCGTGGGCTCGGCGTGGACGCCGTGGGTCCGGCCGATCGTGAGCGTGTCCTTGTGGAGAACCGCCAGGGTACCCAGCGCCCGCTGGAGTCGCTGCTGTCCGGCGATCAGCAGGTCCACCGCCGCCCGGAGCTGCAGCGCCGTCGCGGTGTCCCAGACGTCGTTGGTGGTGAGGCCGATGTGGACGAACCGTGAGTCCTCGCCCAGCTGCTCCTCGAGGCTCGTGAGGAGCGCGATCATCTCGTGCTTCACACGCTCCTGGATCGCGAGGATCCGCGCGATGTCGACCCGGGCCTTGCCGCGGATCCGGCCCATCGCGTCCGCGGGGATACGACCACGCCGGGTGTAGGCCTCGCAGACCGCCAGCTCGACCCTGAGCCACGCCTGGTACTTGGACTCCTCGCTCCAGATGCGACCCATCTCCGGGCGGGTGTAGCGGTCGATCACGCCCACACGATAGAGCAAAACCGCAAACGATGGAAGCGGGAGTTGGGCTGGCCACTATGGGTAGCGGTCGTGGGCCCTCCAGGCGGGGCGAACTCGGTTACCAGCAGGCTTCGAGCTCGGCCGGCGCGACGCACAACCGATCCGCGCCGGCCACGGGCGCCTAGTGGTGCAGGAGCTCGCGCGGCAGGTTACGGCGGTCGAGCGGCCCGAGCGTCGTCAGCGCCAGCCGATCCTCGTCGAGGAGCTCGGTGACGAGCGTCTGGACTTCCTCGTGCCGCACCCCGTCGATGGCCGCCAGCATCGCGTCCATCGAGAGGAACGTCCCGTGGTGCATCTCGTGCTTGGCCAGGCGGTTCATGCGGCTCGAGGTGGACTCGAGCGAGAGCATCAGGCTGCCCTTGAGATGGTCCTTGGCCCGGCGAAGCTCTTCGTCGGTCACGCCCGTCTTCTTCAGCTCGCGGATCACCTTGAGCGTCGACTTGAGGACCTTGGAAAAGTTCTGGGCATCGGTCGCGGCGTACACGTAGAGCGTGCCGGTGTCGACGTACGCCTGGACGCCCGAGTGGATCGCGTAGACCAGCCCCTCGCGCTCGCGGACCTCCTGGAAGAGCCGCGAGGACATGCTGCCGCCGATCACGTCGTTGAGCAGGAACAGCGCGTACCGCTCGGGCGCCGAGTGCCGCAGCCCCGGGAAGCCCAGGATGAGGTGAACCTGCTCCAGCGTCTTGTTGACGATGTTCACGCCCGGCCTGGTGATCGGCGGCGTGGCGGCGCGAGTCGTGGCTCCCCGCTCGAACCCCTGGAAGCCGGTGCTGAACAGGTTGATCACGTGATCGTGCGTCGCGTTGCCGGCGACCGAGATCAGGATCCGCCGCGGCACGTACTCCTCGGTGAAGTGGCTCAGCGCCGTCTGGCGATCGTAGCTGGTCACCGCCTCGCGGCTGCCCAGGATCGGCCGGCCCAGCGGGTGCCCTTCCCAGATCTGCCCGGCGAACAGGTCGTGGATCACGTCGTCGGGCGTGTCCTCGACCATCTTGATCTCCTGCAGAACGACCGACTTCTCGCGCTCGAGCTCGTCGGCGTTGAAGAGCGGGTTGAGCAGGATGTCGGCGAGGAGATCGACCGCCAGCGGCAGGTGCTGGTCGAGGACCTGAACGTAGAAGCAGGTGTGCTCCTTGGTCGTGAACGCGTCCATCTGACCGCCGACCGAGTCCATTGTCCGCGCGATCTGCTCGGCGCTGCGGGTGGCCGTCCCCTTGAACACGAGGTGCTCGATGAGGTGGGACATCCCGCAGCGGTTCTCGGCCTCGTGGCGCGAGCCGGTCTCGACCCACACCCCCACCGCCACCGACCGCACGTGATCCATGCGCTCGGTCACGACACGGATGCCGTTCGGCAGCGAGCCCTTCCGATAGCCCTCGCTCACGTACCCGCCTCTCAGTCCCGCGGCGGGTTCGCCGCCTGCGGGTTCTTGAGCTTTTCCTTGTCGGCCAGCGCCGGCTGATCGCGCAACGCCATCTTCCGGCTCAATCTCATCTTACCGTTGCCGTCGATCTCGATGACCTTGACCAGGACCTCGTCGCCCTCGGTCAGAACGTCCTGGACGGTGCGGATCCGGCTCTCGGCGATCTGCGAGATGTGCAGCAGCCCCTCGGTGTTCGGGATGACCTCCACGAACGCGCCGAACTCGACGATCTTCTTGACCTTGCCGAGATAGATCCGGTCCAGCTCGACCTCGCGGCAGATGTCCTGGATGATCGCCAGCGCCTTCTGCACCGACGCGTTATCCGGTGAGAACACCGTGACCCGCCCGTCGTCCTCCACGTCGATCTTCGTCCCGGTCTGCTCCTGGATGCCGCGGATGACCTTGCCGCCGGGGCCGATGATCTCGCGGATCTTCTCGGGCCGGATCTTGATCGTGACGAAGCGCGGCGCGTACGGCGAGAGCTCGGGCTTCGGCTTCTCGATGGCTTCCCGCATCTTCCCGAGGACAATCATCCGCGCGTCGCGCGCCTGGTTGAGCGCCGCCCGCATGATGTCGATCGACACGCCGGCGATCTTGATGTCCATCTGGAGCGCGGTCACGCCCTTCTCGGTGCCGGCGACCTTGAAGTCCATGTCGCCGTAGTGGTCCTCGGCGCCGTTGATGTCCGTCAGGATTCCGACCCGGTCGCCCTCCTTGACGAGCCCCATCGCCACGCCGGCGACGTGCGTGCGGAGCGGCACTCCCGCGTCCATCAGCGCGAGCGAGGCGCCGCACACCGAGGCCATCGAGGACGACCCGTTGGACTCCAGGATGTCGGAGACGATGCGGATCGTGTACGGAAACTCTTCCTTCGGCGGCAGCACTGCCTCCACGGCCCGCTCGGCCAGCGCGCCGTGACCGATGTCGCGCCGCGAGGGAGATCCGAATCGCCGGACCTCGCCGACCGAGAACGACGGGAAGTTGTAGTGCAGCATGAAGTGCCGGTAGTGGTCGCCCTCGAGGGCCTCGATCTTCTGCTCGTCGGACTTGGTCCCCAGCGTCGCCGATACCAGCGCCTGCGTCTCGCCTCGCGTGAAGACGCTCGAGCCATGGGCGCGCGGAAGGTAGCCGATGTCGATCGAGATCGGGCGGATGTCGGTCACGCCACGGCCGTCGACCCGGAGCCCGCGCTCCACGATGAGCCGCCGGACCTCGGCCTTCTCCACCACCTCGAATGCCGCGCGGATCGCGCCCTTCTTGGTCTCGTCGGCGCCGATGGCCTGGAGGACGTCGTCGAACACGCGCCCGACGGCCTCGGCGCGCCCCTGCTTCTCGTGCGTGGCCAGCGCCGCGGCCAGCTTGGGCCCGGCGAGGCTCTTCACGCGCGCCTCGATCTCGAGGTCGCGGCCCGCCGAGGCGTCGAAGGCCCACCGGGGCTTGCCCGCGCGCTGGACGAGATCGCGCTGCGCTCGCGCCAGCCGCTTGCACTCTTTGTGGCCGAACGCGATCGCCTCGAGCATCGTCTCCTCAGGGATCTCGCTGGCGCCCGACTCCACCATCAGCACTGCCTCCTCGGTCGCGGCGATAACGAGCTCGAGGGGCGATTCCTTCTGCTGCGTGGTCGTGGGGTTCGCGATCAGCTTGCCGTCGACCAGCCCGACCCGCACGGCGCCGATGGGCCCGTCGAACGGGATGCCCGACAGACAGAGCGCCGTCGAGGCGCCGTTGATCGCCAGGACGTCCGGATCGTTCTCGTGATCGCCTGAGATCACGAGGCAGATCACCTGCACTTCGTTGCGGAACCCGTCGGGGAAGAGTGGTCGGATCGGCCGATCGATCAGACGAGAGGTCAGCGTCTCCTTCTTGACCGGCGCGCCTTCTCGCTTGAAGTAGCCGCCGGGGATGCGTCCGCCGGCGTATGCCCGCTCACGGTACTCTACGGTGAGCGGGAAAAAGTCCTGCGCGTCCTTCGCGCCTTTGGCAGCCACGCAAGTGGCCAGGACCATTGAGCCGCCGTACCTGACGACGACGGCGCCGTCGGCCTGCTTGGCCACCTTGCCCGTTTCGATGGCCATGCGCTGCCCGTTGATCTCGACTTCTACAGTGTGCGTCATACGAAAATTGTCCTCGCGTATCAGCCGGAATCCGGCGAACGCCGTGTGGAGCGGGCGGTCAACCTGCCCGCTCGCGGGCCCCCGGAGCCGTTCCGTCCGAGGACCGATCAGTGAAGTGTGACTCCGCCGTCAACGGCGGATGCCGAGCTTGTCGATGATGACCCGGTATCGTTCCGGAGCCCGGACCCGGAGATACTCCAGCAGACCTCGCCGCTTGCCGATCAGCATCAGCAGCCCGCGGCGCGAATGGTGATCCTTCGTGTGCTGTTTGAAATGGTCGGTCAGGCCGTTGATGCGCTCGGTCAGCAGCGCGATCTGCACCTCGGGCGAGCCGGTGTCGCCCTCGTGGGTGCGGAATTGCTCGATCAGACTCTTCTTCTTGTCGACAGCAAGCGGCATGCGCCACCCCTCCAATCGCCGCGCCCCGGGGAGCCATCGCTCCCACGCCAGGGCGGGTTCCAAAACTCCTTGTTTTGTCCACAGATACGCTGGGAATGTACCACGCGAGCGTGGCGAAGTAAAGCTCACGGAAGGGTTACGGGCTCTGACGCGCTGCGGCCACGTCGAGCGCGATCTGCTCCCGCAGCGCGTCGACGCTCGGGAACTTCCGCTCCTCCCGGAGCCGGCGGAGGAACGTCAGGGTCACGCGCTCGTTGTACAGATCACCAACGAAATCCAGGAGATGAGCCTCCACCGCCAGCTCGTTCTCGCCGAACGTCGGACGCACGCCCACGTTCACAACGGCTTGATATCGGACGGCGTGCACGCCCATCTGGCAGACGTAGACACCGACCGGCAGCCCCAACGGGCGCTCGGTTTTGACGTTGGCCGTGGGGAATCCCAGGGTCCGTCCGCGGCCGGCGCCGCGCACCACCTCTCCGCGAATCGAGTACGGACGGCCCAGGAGCCTGGCGGCCGCCGGGAGGTCACCGCGCTGGAGCGCTCCGCGGATCTCCGACGACGAGACGGCGACGCCGTCCATCGTGAACGCGGGGACGATGTGCGCCTCGAAGCCGAGCGTGCCCGCGAGGCTCTCGAGCAATCGGGCGTCGCCGCGCGCGGCCCGCCCGAACCGATGGTTGAACCCCACGACGATCTCGCGCGCTCCGAGTGTTTTGATCAGGACGTCCTTGACGAAGGCCTCCGGCTCGACAGCCGCGATTGCCCGCGTGAACGGGATCACCACGGTCGTCTCGATGCCGGTCTCGGCGATCAGCTCGAGCCGCTCCTCGAGCGTGGTGATCGGCAGCGGCGCCTTCTCGGGCTGGAGCACCTCCATCGGGTGGCGATCGAACGTGCACGCGAGCGGGCGAAGCTTCTCGCGCCGCGCCTGCGTCACCGCGGTACCGAGAATGGCCCGGTGACCGAGGTGGATGCCATCGAAGGCGCCCAGCGCGACCACGGCCGCGATCGACTCAGGCTGGTAGGACTCGAGTCCCTGAACGATCCGCATGCAGGATGCGCACGGGCTTGACCTTGCTCCCGCCCGCGATCAATTCGCCGACTCCGATCACCGGTCCGTCGCCGTCGTGCACTCGCACGAGGCTGCCCGCGTCCACCGCCGGCGGCACGACGGCGGCCGCCTGCCCATGGGTGAACAGCGCGCCGCTCGGGCCGTCGAGACGAACGACGGGCCAGCCGGCCAGCGCCGTCTCGATGGGGCGCACGCGAGACCAGAGGTCGATCTCACGATCGAGGAGCTCGCCCCAGGACACCGCGTCGCGGAC
>Ga0209376_1000459_pt1 | contig 44843 bp, 39 predicted proteins | sample GraSoiAngelo_134_FD_185891 | JGI IMG/M metagenome (GOLD analysis project Ga0209376, IMG submission 185891) | Grasslands soil microbial communities from the Angelo Coastal Reserve, California, USA - 14_0929_05_30cm (SPAdes) (version 2) | ecosystem: Environmental > Terrestrial > Soil > Grasslands ...
TTATCGTAGTGTCCATCCTTGATGTCGGTAACGAACCGGCGAATTACAGGGGTCGGAATCATATAGGCGACCCCTTGCGCGACATCGCCGCTGTAACCCTGAAAGGCGACTCCAATTACCTTGCCATTTTGCATGACCGGCCCACCGCTATTTCCCGGATTGATTTGCGCGCTGATCTGGATGGCAAGATGCGAGTCGATCGACGAATGGGTGTAGAGTTGGAAATCAATTCGCGAAACGATCCCGGTCGTGACCGACATGCGCTCGCCGCCAATCGGGTAACCATAGGCCGAGACCGTCGATTCCAGCTCAGGGATTCCGCCGAAAGCCAGCGGAACCATGTTTTTGAAGAACTCCGGTGAATCGACCGTAATCAGAGCGAGATCGCAATCGTGGGCCACAAACACAACGCGCGCGGGATACTTATTTGGGTCGCCATCGCGCTCGACCGTGAGGTAACGGGTGTTGCTGACGACGTGCGCGTTGGTCATGATACGCGGACCGTCGATGACAAATCCGGCGCCAACACCGCGACCGATCGCGCCGGTGTTCCAGGGGGCGCGATAATCGGGCTCAACTTCGGTTGAAGTGATACGAACGAGGCTTTTTTGAATTTTGCCATTAGGTTGCTTCGGCGCCGCAACCACAATCGGAGCAACGGGTGGGGGAGTAGTGCTCGGTTTCATTGGGGGTGGCGCGCCTTCTTCCGGCGGTGGCAGCGGCGGAGTATTCTGCTGCGGTAGAACGGGTGGAGTCTCTTGCTGCTGCAAAGGCGGAGTGTTTTGCTGCGCGAAAAGATCAGCGCCCGCAAAAAGCAGCAGCGCGCAAACGAAAAGACGTTTCATCCCCAAAGTCCGAGAAGATGAGACGGAGTGCTTGAAATGCAAATTGCGCATGGTGGAAGATAGACAACGGATTGTGGCGTGGGGTTCAAGCCTGTGAGCCAACCGGGCATCTTGCCCCGTCACGGTGATGCTGATCAACGGGCAAGATGCCGTTGGCCCCACAGCCAAGATGCTGTGCTACAAACCGGCGCGATCGAGCAGCGAAGCAAGCACTTTTTCGGCTTCGAAAAATTCTCGCGCAATCTCGCGCGCCATGCGCGAGTGATGGCGATAATTAGCATTAATTTCGTGGACCGCCTCGGCGATTTCAGGAAGTCTACGAAAGCCGAAGAGGCCACCCTGCTGACCGTAGATTTTTGTGAAGCCGGTTTCCTGCGTGATCACGGGCCGTCCGGCGGCCAGATAACAAGCGCTGCGATCACTGAACCAGCCGGTGTTTAATCGAACATATTGATCCTTGGCGACGGTGAATTCGGCTTTTGATCGGCAAATGTAATCGCGATAGTCCCAGTATTTCACGCTCAGATCGTGCGGTGAGCGAAAACGCCAACCCGCCTTGGAAAACTTCGTTCGTGTCTTCTCCTCCTTAATATCGGTCGCCAGCTCAAACGATTCCCCGGCGACTTTCGGAGCATTAACGAAACGAATGAACTCGCGCGATTTGCTCCACAGATATTTCTCTCCACGCCAGATGATGTCTTTCAATCCGCTGGTCGACCAATTTGCAACGGAAGTGAAGATCGCACTCGCCGGCGGTGACCGCCGCGTTCGCCAAAGATCGGTGACAATGGGCTGTCGCGTTGGGAGCCACTTCAATCCGTGGACCGGGACAGGAAAATGTTTCGTCCCGACATTCTCGCCAAAAGTAAATAGCGCGTGATGTCCCCGGAGATAGTCTATTGTCGATTGAACACGCTGATCGACCTTTATTTGTTCAACGCCTGGATCGCTCTCGATGTAAAGAATTCGATCGCTCGCCAGCAGATCATCATTGAACTCCTGCGCGCCACAGACATTCAAAATCGCATCGGCCGATTTATAAAGCTGACGAATTTTCCTTAAGGGCAAACCTACGGTCCGGAGTTCAGGCAAATAACGTGCGCAAAAAGACCAGCGATTCTTGAAATCAAATTCATTGGCCAAGCGCGCCAGCAGTTTCGTGGCATAACTAAAATCGTTGCTCGTGTCGAAAGTTTCTGCGTTGTAGGGAATGCGGGCGGAATCTTCGATGTAGTAAACCTCGTGACCGAGTCTTTGCAGGCCGACAATGTAGTGCACATGCTGCCAAATTACGCCCGCGATCGGGCAGGAGCCCATGAAGCCCATTACGACGATGCGCTTGCGCTTCATTACGAAGAAAACGCCAAACGCTGAACGTCGAACGCCCAACGTCGAATGCAGAAAGCGTTCCTTTGAAATCGGTATTCGACGTTGGGCGTTGGACGTTGGACGTTTGCTACGGTCACTGGAATGTCTTCACAACCGCCGCGGGATTACCAGCGACGACGCAATTCGCGGGCACGCTCTTCGTCACCACTGCGCCGGCCGCAACGACGGAATTCTCGCCGATGGTAACGCCTTTTAAAACGATCGCATTCATTCCAATCCAAACGTTATCGCAGATTTTCACCGGGCGCGTTTCGAGCTTGGGGCGGGGCGGGCGATCTTTGTAAAAGGGCGCAACGGCTTGGGCATCGATTAGTCGCTGCGCAGGTTCGAGCGGATGAAAATCGGAATCGGCGATCCCGACGTTCCACGAGATCAAACAGTGCGATCCGATTTCAATCCGTTCGTCCGCCATAACGAGCGCGCCGTTCAGCAAGGTGAAATCACCAACGACGGCCGAGCCATTAAGCCCGAGGGCAAAAGAACACCCGGCGTAAACGGAGACGTGATTGCCGAAGCGGAGAGCATGCGCCGCCTTCGTTTTCATAAAACGAAACACTTGCGCTGTTTCGCAATAAAACCCTTCGCCAAAATCGACATTCGGCGGGATCGGATGCGCCCACCAATCGCTTTCTACTCTGCGGTCCGCGTCGACATTGCTCATGCCGTAAATTTCCCGGAAGCATAAAGTTTTGCGTAAACGCCGCCGCGCGCGACCAATTCCGGTCCGCGGCCCTGCTCGACCACGCGCCCAGCTTCGAGCACGACGATTTGATCGACGTTGTGAACGGTGGCGATGCGATGAGTGATGATGATGGTGGTGCGGCCCCGCATCAATTCTTTGATCGTTTCCATGATGGCGGATTCGGTGGTCGGGTCGAGCGCGGAAGTTGGTTCGTCGAGTAAAAGAATCGGCGCGTTTTTCAAAAAGGCGCGCGCGATTCCGACGCGTTGGCGCTGACCGACGCTAAGATGGCCGCCTCGTTCGCCGACCTGGCTCTCGTAGCCATTCGGTAATTGCGAAATGAATTCATCTGCCTGTGCACGCCGGGCCGCGTGGCGGATTTCCTCCTCGGTCGCATCTGGCCGTCCGTAAGCAATATTTTCCCGCACGGTGGTAGAAAAGAGGAGCGTGTCTTGCAGGACGATGGCGATCTGCTGGCGCAATGATCTTTTTGTGATCTCGCGAATGTCGTGGCCATCGAGAGTTAGACGACCCGAAGCGGGATCGTAGAATCGCGGCACTAAAGTGAGGAGCGTGCTTTTGCCCGCGCCCGTGCCGCCGACGAGCGCGATGATTTGGTTCGGCTCGATTTCAAGGTTGATGCTGCTCAGAATTTCGCGGTCCGAATCGTAGCCAAAGCTCACATTTTGAAACGCGATCGCGCCATTTGTTTTTTCGATCGCGATGGCGTTCGGGGAATCGACGACGTCGTCGCGCGAATCGAGAATTTCGAAACAACGCCGGGCTCCGGCCGTAGCGCCTTCCATTGCCCACGCTGTGTAGGTGAGCGATTCGAGCGGTTGATAAAGCATGACCAGATAGGCGATGAAAACGAGAAGTACTCCGAGCGATAACGTGCCGGCCAGCACGTGTAATGATCCCACGTAATACATCGCGGCCGTTCCAACCGCGATCAGCGTGCTGATGACGAGCCCGCTCTTCACGTTTGTCATCGTTAGCCGAAGGTTCGCCTGCAAACTGCCGTGTGCCTGTTCCTGAAACTGCGAGACTTCGAATTCCTCGCGGCCAAAGGCGTGCACCATCCGAATGGAACTCAGTCCTTCCTGCGTCTGAGTGAGCAACGCGCTGTCCTGCTCCTGAATGGTAGTCGATTGAGTGCGAATGCGTTTGGCAAAGAAATAGATCGTGCCAATGAGAAGCGGCACGATGGCAAGCGAGAGCAAGGTCAATTGCCAATCGAGCCGAAGCATGACAGCAAATGTCCCGAGCAGGGTAACGGCAGAACCGATAATGTTGGTGAATCCTTTATTGTAAATTGTCTGGACCGACTGCGAATCGTAGGCGACGCGAAAACTGGAATCGGCCGAGCGCCGCGTGTCGTGAAATTTGAGCGAAAGTCGCTGCAAATGTGTGTAAAGCTCAGTCCGCAATCGCAGCAAAGATTGCAGACCGATTTTCACAAACATGTAATTGCTGGCCAAGCTCAGGAGACTCCACAGCAATTGAATGACAATCATTGCAAGACAGAGCAGCGCGATGGCTCGAGTAGTATCGAGCGTCGGTATCCTGATTTCGGCGCCGCCGAAAAGTCGAAAGGTGTATTGAAAAACCTTTACCCGACCCGGCAGGATTTGATCGACGATGATCTTGAAGGGCCACGGCTTAAGCAGATTCAATCCGATGGCGGCGAAAGAAAACCCCAGGGCAATGAGCGAACGGGTAAGAAATCCGCGATAATATTTCAGGACGCGTCGGTAGATCATCGGAATTTTAGATTGCGGATTGCCGATTGCCGATAGAAAGAGACGCGACTCAGCATCGCAACTTCAATCTGAAATCGTAAATCGAAAATTGCCCAATGCATCATCTGCTCCAAGTCTGGTTTGATTGGGTCCTGCACGGCGGTTACCTGGGGATCATCGTGTTAATGGCGTTGGAAAGCTCGATCTTTCCGGTGCCGAGCGAAATCGTGATTCCGCCAGCTGCGTTTCTGGCTGCGCAGGGAAAACTGAATCTCTGGGGTGTGATTGCAGCGGGTACTTTTGGTTCATGGCTTGGCGCATCCGTCACTTATTGGGTATCGCTGTGGCTTGGACGGATCCTGATCGTAAAATGGGGCCGCTTTTTCGCGATCAGCGAATCAAAGCTAACGCGGGCGGAACATTGGCTGCACCGTTACGAAGCCGGCGGCATCTTTTTCGCGCGATTGCTGCCCGTAATTCGGCATCTCATTTCCATTCCAGCCGGAATCATCCGAATGAATTTCACCACCTTTAGCTTGATGACGATCGTGGGTTCGGCCCTGTGGTGCGGGGTGCTGGCGTGGTTCGGACAAACCGCGATCACGCCGGAGATGTTGGGCGATCCCGCAGGCCTGACGATGGCGCTTAAAGCGAAATCGCACCTAATCGGCGCCGCTGTTATCGTGCTCTGCCTCCTTTATTTTCTCGTGATGCGGCTGACGGCGCATCGAAATGGGACACCGCCCTGAGACTTTTTCAGAAAGGGCTAGGGTACGCGCGGCATGCGATTTCATCCCCATGTCCCATCGGCGGGATGCCGCTACCACGTTTTTGGGATGCCCAAGATATGCGCCGCCAGAGATCTCCGCAATAACCGCCATCCAGATGTAAAAAACGAGGACACAAGTGTCAGCATATCGACGAAGAAGAGGCTTGCCTCGGGCTCCGATTGTGGCGAAGTACACAGCGTAAAGTATTCTGGGTGAACGTTGGCACTACTTTTGCTGTCTTTATTGGCGTGATGAACAAGCATTCTCAGATTTTACGTCCCCGACAAAAGCTTTCCCTCGGTGATTTAATCGTCGCCGTTAGTTCCTGCGCCAAGAGCAGCCGCGAAACCGTGGCCACCGTCGCCGATTTACTCGGCAGCGGCAGAGTGCGAGTTGAAGATCACGGCCGATTTTTGCGCGCCAAGGTCTGCTAAGTTCGGCGAAATAGATTTCGAAACGCTCCGGTGGTTCTGCTGCCGGAGCGTTTTCTTTTTGTAATAAACCTTTCCGGCTTTTGCCAGCGCTTTTATGTTGCCGGGGTGATTGACCGTTATTCCCGGCCGCAGATGCGCGCGATCTGGTCGGAGACGCGCAAATTCCAGATCTGGCTGGAAATTGAAACTATCGCCTGCGAAGCGATGGCTCGGCTGGGTTTGATTCCGAAAGAAGACGCCGCGGCCATTCGCAAGAAAGGGAAGTTCGAGATCGACGAGATTGCCGAAATTGAAAAGCGGACGAACCACGACGTCATCGCTTTTCTGGAAAATGTGGCCTCCTACGTTGGCCCTGCGGCGCGCTGGATTCATCAGGGATTAACTTCCTCGGATATTCTCGACACCACGCTGGCGGTGCAGATGACCGAATCGGCACAAATTCTGTCCGACGACCTTGTGGCATTGCGAAAAACAATCGGCAAACAGGCGCGACGCTACAAAAAGACGCCAATGATCGGGCGCAGCCACGGCATTCACGCCGAGCCGATCACGTTTGGATTGAAGCTAGCGCTGATGTTCGATGAGTTTGGCCGTGCGGAAGAGCGTCTCGCGCAAACGCGTGAGCGTGTTCGCATCGGGAAACTCAGCGGCGCGGTGGGGACACACGCGCATTTGGACCCGCGGATCGAGCGCGAAGTTTGCCAGAAACTTGGGCTGCGTCCAGCCACAATCTCGACCCAAATCGTGCAGCGCGATCGGCACGCTGAATTTTTGACGACGCTGGCGTTGATCGCATCGTCGATCGATCGCTGGGCCACCGAATTCCGCCATCTGCAACGCACTGAAGTTTTGGAAGTGGAAGAATTTTTTGGCGAAGGCCAGAAGGGCAGCTCGGCCATGCCGCACAAACGCAATCCGATTACGGGAGAGCGGTTGAGTGGGCTGGCTCGAGTCGTGCGCGGAAATGCGCTGGTAGCGATGGAAAACGTCGCGCTTTGGCACGAGCGCGACATCAGTCATTCCAGCGCGGAGCGGATCATTTTGCCGGATTCGTGTACGTTACTCGATTACATGCTGGTAAAATTACGCGAGCTGGTGGGTGGACTGCGCGTTTATCCGGAAAACATGAAACGTAATTTGGAGATGACGAAGGGGCTCTATTTCAGCCAGTCGATTTTGCTCGCGCTCACTTGTGCCGGACTTGCCCGCAAAACGGCCTACGAAGCGGTGCAACGCGCGGCGATGAAAACCTGGCGCGGCAAGAAGTCGTTTGCCGAGAAGGTGAAAGCAGAGCCGAAAATTATGGCAAAGCTATCGGCAAAGGAGATCGACAAACTTTGTTCGCTTGAGATGCATTTCCGTCACGTTGACGAGAAATTCAAGGCGCTCGGGTTAGACTGAGCGCTGCGCCGATAATCCGCAAAGTTCCAAATCCCAAGGAAGACTCAAACTTTCAAAATCGCCACGCCGACATTTTGAAATTTATTTGGAGCTTGGGATTTGGATGTTGGGATTTTCGGTTCAGATGGGTATAAGCGTCAGCTCATCGATGCGCCGCGACTGATCGAGCTGCACGCTCGTTGCTTCGAAACTCGCGCCGCTCTGCGCTTGCGAGCTTTGCGAATTCAATGATACGCGCACCGCCTTGCCACGGCAACGCAGGACCAGCTGCCGGATTTCAAGGTTCGGAGCGAGCTCGACCGAGATTAGCTCGAGCGGAGCGAATAACTGCATCGTCATGCTCGACGCAGCGGCTGACATCAGTTGAAGTCGCTCGCGTTCATTTGCTGGAACAACTGTGACGCCACCGATCTCAAACGCGCCGCGTGTCTCGACCGAGCGATACGGCTGGGAAGTAGGAATCAGGCGGACAATGGAAATGCATCCGGTGGCATCGAGATCGATCGGGCCCAAATGAAAACCAGTTTTCAAAGGCAACGCAGTCTTGGCAGTGAGGGCAGGAATTTCGATCGCGACCGTTAATGAGGCCGGTCGTGCACGAATCGCTCCGATCTGAAACGCAGCGTTAACATGCATGGCGACGACATCGAGCGGCAGATCGAGCAACACTTCGTTCGGTGCCAAACGAGGCCCGACCGGCTCCAGCTTTTGTGGCGCCGTTTTTAGAATCGGAAGGGGCGGTGGAGAGGCGAGCTTCTGCGAGCCCGCAGGGATCTTGGGCGTCGCCGCAGCTCCGCCCTCCATTGGCCGGCGTGTGGGTTTTTGCTCGGGCTGGCTCAAGATCGGCGTTTTTGAAATGGCGAATTCCGCGCTTCTGGCGCGTGCGATCTCCTTTTCGCTAGGGAACGTCGGCTTTTCGCGCAACCGCCCTTCCTTCAATGTTCGTTGCACCAGCGCGACAAGCGCGTCGGATATAAATGGCTTGGCGATTGTTGCCACCACGTTTGGCAACTTGCTCGCCACCGCGGTCATCTCGTGCACGTGACCCGACATCATGATGATAGGCACGCGCGCAGTGCTGTCGTTTGTTCCGATGCGACGGCAAACCTCGTCGCCTTTGATGTCGGGAAGAACGTAATCAACCAGCACCAGATCAGGAATAATGCGGGCGGCTTCTTTTACGCCGTGCAGACCGGTGAGCGCGGTGGTCATTTGTAGAGTCGGATCGGCAAGGGCGAGCGAATCTTCCACGAAAATGAGAAGCATCTCCGTGTCGTCGATGATCAGGATCTTCGGACCTGTCTTGGTTGCTGCGACAGTGGGTTTGGCCGGCACCTTCGCCTCCGCTGGCGCAGGTCGCGCGCCTTTCGTTTTTTTCGCTTCGCGCAACGCCTCGGTCAGCGTTGCCGCCCAGGGATCGTAAATTGTTCGCGGCGCCGATTCCGAAGCGATATTCTCGATAAAGTGCGGATCACTCCAGGTTAGCATTTCCACGAGCGCGCGCTTACCCTCGGCCTCGGCCGTGCGCGCGTGCGTGATCTGACTGTTTCGCACATGCAATTCACCGGTGCGATTTTCGTCCGCCCGCCCCTCAATCACGACATTGCGGGGCGTAGACAGCGCAAGAACAGCGACATCGTCGAGCGCGAGGTCGCGCAACGTCCCGCGGGACAGTCCTGTTTCCATCCAGGGGCCAAGAAGCGCTTGCACGGCGGCGCCGAATTCCACCAGCTCGAACGGTTTTTCGAGAAATTGCAACGCGCCATTAGCTCCCCGTTCCGCTATGAGATCAGGCGTAATCCCGGCCGCGATCACCAAGACACGCGTCTCCGGCAAAACGCCGCGCATTTCCCCAAAAAACGCGATCGCTCCGGAGTGTGGCGGATCAAAGTCGAGAATGATGAGTTCGGGCCTTTGTTCGAGGGCGACCCGCCGCGCTTCCGCCAGCGATCGTACCGCATGAACGCGATGGTGCGGCGCAAATTTGGTTAGCGCCGACTGGATCGCGACAGAAAGCGCGTCGTATTCTTCGATGAGAAGAACGTTATGTTGCGCAGTCGTAACAGGCGATGAAGGCACGGGAGCTTGGGCGAGCGAGAACAGAGCGCATGTTAGATTTAGAGGCGCAAGTTGCGTGCCCGCTAGGGTCTAAACGGCCCCGTCGATGCTCACTTTACTCGTAGCGCAAGGCCTCGATGGGGTCGAGTGCGGCTGCACGATAGGCGGGGTAAAAGCCGAATCCGATCCCGATGGCGGAACAGACGATCAGGCCGGCGATGGCCCAGCCGTAGGGGAAAATCACATCTACTTTGAGCCAAAGCGCGAGCAAATCGCCCCCGACCACGCCCAGAATAATGCCAAGAATTCCACCGGCCTCGGAAATGAACACCGCCTCCGCGAGGAATTGCCGGAGAATATCGCGGCTGCGGGCACCGATCGATTTGCGAACGCCAATCTCTTTCGTGCGCTCCGTCACGCTCACCAGCATGATGTTCATGATGCCAATGCCGGCAGCCACCAGCGCGATGAAGCTGATGACGAACGCGCCAATGCTGACCACGCCAGCAACATTGAGGAAAGCGCTTTTGAGCGAATCGTTTGTGTAGATCTCGAAATCATTATCCTGATCTGCCTTAAGGCCGCGGGCAATGCGCATCGCGCTGATCCCTTTGTCCAAGGTTCGGTTGTAGAGCTCCGTTGAAAACGGCTGGGTGGCGATGTTCACAGTGCGGTTGGCTTCGCCGTAATTCTCGAAAAACCGCGTTATCGGCATCAAAAAAAAATCGTCCTGGCTTTCGCCAAAAGAAGTGCCCTTTTCCGCCAGGACGCCAACAACGGTGTAAGTATGCCCGGTCATACGGAGGACTTTGCCGAGGGGCGACTCGTGGGGAAACAAACGTTTCTCGATGCCCTTGCCGATGACGGCGACGTTGCGGGCAAGGGCCACGTCTTCGTCGTTAAGGTTGCGGCCATAACCGAGCGTGAACGCATTAGCGGTCAGAAAACCTCGATTCGTTCCGACAACTGTGAGACTTGGCGGCGTCTTGAGGCCGTTGTAAACGGCCTGGCCTTTCAAGTCGCGCCCGAAGCACTTCAGGCAAATCTGCGACGCGTTTCCCTGCATCAATTCGTAATAACGCTGCGCCTGCTGATAGCTGATGTTGCGGCGGTTCTGGTATTTTTTCTTCACGTTGGCGCCGCCAGCGTCGATGTTCACTGGGTATTTCGCGAACTGAAAGACATTCGATCCAAGAAAACTGATTCCAGTCTCGATCGAATTCTGCAACGCGCCGATCGCGGTCATGACCAGAATGATGGAGAACACCCCAATGGTTATGCCAACCATCGTTAGAGCTGCGCGCAACTTATTCGCGCCTAACGAACTCAACGCCATTTTCAGAATTTCCTTAAACTGCATGATCAGAATTGGAGTGATGGAGTGCTGCTGCCAGCATTACTCCGCTACTCCAACACTCCATTACTCCATCATTCATACCGCAACGCGGTGACAGGGTCGAGTCGCGATGCCGTCCATGCAGGCGCGAACCCGGAGATCAATCCTGTCATGACCGACACAACCATGCTTATAACCACTAATCCGGTTGAAAACTGGGTGGGGAAGGATGGGAAAGCGATGCCGATGAGGAAACACATGGCAAAGGCAAAGCCCAGCCCAATAATTCCGCCCAGCAAGCAGAGAGCGGTCGATTCGATTAAGAATTGGAGAAGAATAGTGCGCCGCCGCGCCCCGAGCGCTTTGCGTGTGCCAATCTCTTTCGTCCGCTCTTTTACGCTAACAAAAGTGATATTCATAATGCCGATCGCGCCGACGAAAAGCGAAAGTCCGGTGATGAAAAGTCCCGCGACGGCGATGGAGTTCTTGATCGGATCAAGCGTGCTCTTTAGCGCCTGCTGCTCGTTAATACTGAAGTCGTCTTTTTTTTCCGGAGGCAACCCGCGAACTCGCCGCATCAAACCACCCAGCTCATCTTTGGCTTCGGCTAGTTTTGTCTTGTCTTTCACTTTTACGAGAATGTCCGCTTCACTTTTAGCGGTAAAATATTTCTGAAACGCGGGCAGAGGCATCACCACAATGGAATCGATACTGAAGAGGCCAAGGAACGAGCCTTGCCGCGCGATCACGCCGACTATTTTGAATGGTTGCCCGTTAATCAGAACCGATTTGTCGATCGGACTCGCTGACGGAAACAGCGCATCAGCGACATCATAGCCGACGACGCAAACGTTGGCGCCACCGCGCGATTCCAGGTCGTTAAAGAAACGGCCTTCTTTGAAATCAAACGTGGAGGTCATGATATAATCCGATACCGTCCCGCGGACCAAAACATTACTTACTTCGCTGTCGGCATACTTGACGCTGCGTATTACGCTGGAAGTCGGTATGGCGATCATCAGGTTGGAATTTGGTGTCATCGCGATCATGCGATTGAGTGCGTCCGCATATTCGGTCTTGATTTTTTTGCGATCACGATAGTTCCACCAGTCATCGACTTTTCTCCACGGCCATTGCCCGACATAGAGGACGTCGTCGCCGAAGATCGACATGCTTTTGTCGAAGCCGACCTGGATTCCACCGATGGCGGTGCCCATCAACGTCACGGCGACGATGCCGATAATGACACCGAGCGCGGTGAGGGCGGAACGCGTCAAGTTCGAGCGCATCTGCGAAGCGGCGATTTTCCAGCTTTCGCTGAGCTCGTAGAGAAAACGTCTCATCCTGTGGTTCCGGGGAGCACAGGCTGCCAGCCTGTAGCATTCGACAGCCTTGCCGAATGCATGTTTGTGGGCGCAAAGATCGAGGGAAGTGAAAAGACTGTTCGCGGCAAGCTGCCGCGAACTGCAGGCTGCCAGCCTGCATTCCCCGAAACCAGAATTCGGTGGCGATACCTCATGGTCGCTCTAGCGCGACGAGGTCGAGTTCCGGAATAAATCCTGCATGGTCGGTCTCGATTAAACCGTCGCGCAAATGCACCGTGCGCCGCGCATGCACCGCAATGTCGCGCTCGTGCGTGACCAGGATGATGGTGTTGCCGCGTTGGTACAAATCTTCAAACAACGCCATGATTTCTTCGCCCGTTTTCGAATCGAGGTTCCCGGTGGGCTCATCGGCCAAAATGATGGAAGGCTTGTTCACCAGCGCCCGCGCAACAGCAACGCGCTGCCGTTGACCTCCGGACAGTTCGTTTGGCTTGTGATTCATCCGATCGCCCAAGCCAACTTCGTGCAAGACATGGGTAGCCATTTCCTCACGCGTGTCCGGATCGATCCCGGCGTAGATCAATGGCAACTCGACATTGCGTAAACTAGTCGAGCGCGGCAGGAGATTGAACGTTTGAAAAACAAAGCCGATCTCGCGATTTCGGATCGCAGCCAGCTCGTCATCGTTCATTTCCGCCACATTTTTTCCATTAAATTCATAGCGTCCTGAAGTCGGGGTATCGAGGCAACCAAGCATGTTCATGAGGGTCGACTTTCCGCTGCCGCTCGGGCCCATGATGGCGATGTATTCGGTCTTGTGAATCTGCAACGACACCCCGCGCAACGCGTGCACGGTTTCTTCGCCCATCACGTAATCCTTCGTGATGTTTTCAATGTCGATGACTAGCGGACCGACGGGGCGAGTGGAAGTCACCATGTGTCGCAATCGATGAGAGGTAAGAAGTGATTGGTGAGAAGTGAAAAGAGAAAGAGAGCAACCTTCACTTCTCACTATTCACCTCTCACTATTTCGTCGCCTCCTTGTCGTAGGTAACTTTGGCGCCTTCCTTCAACTTCCGGCTGATCGCGCTGTAACTTCCCGAAATTACTTCGTCGCCCGGCTGAATACCGCTCTTAATCTCCATGTAAGTGTCGTCCGCGATTCCGGTCGTCACTTTGATCAACTGCGCCTTGCTCCCTTTTTTCAAAAACACGACTTTCGCTAGTTTCTCGCGCTCCTCTTTCTGGGTCACTTTTTCCTGACGCTCGTTCACAAGCTCGGCGCTGTTGTCGCCTTTATCGCGCTGGGCGATTTTTTGTTTTTTCTTTTCGATCTCCTCCGGACTCAAATTGCTGTCGCCGGTGCGGATCGTTACCGCCTGCATCGGCACCGCCACCACGTCTTTCACCATGTCGGTCTCGATATCGGCCGTGCAACTCAGCCCTGGTCTCAACAGGACATCGTGATCGTCAATTCGAATCTTGACCTGAAAATTTGTGACTTCTTCCTGCGTGCCCGCGCCCGTTGTGGTCCCGGTGTTGGCGATCTGGTAAACGGTACCGTGAAATTTGCGATCGCCATAAGCGTCGACCTTCACACTCGCCTTGTCGCCCACTTTCACGTTCACGACATCGTTTTCGTTCACATCGACGCGCGCTTCCATATGGCCGAGATCGGCCACGCGCATCACTTCGGTCCCGGCGAACTGACCGGTAGCAACAAGGCGCTCGCCCAACTTGCTATTCAAAATAGTTATCGTCCCGTCGATGGGAGAATAAATCGTGGTTTTGGAAAGTTGATCCCGCGCCTGACTGGATCCGGCCTGCGCTCGCTCGATCTCGTGAAGCGAGCTTTCGAAAGTATTTTTCGCCACATCGTAAGCGGCCTGCGCGGTATTGTACTCCTGGATCGAAATCGTCTTCTTGTTGTACATGTCATCGGCCCGTTTGAGGTCCTGCTCCGTCTTCATCATCGTCGCCTTTTGTTGAAGATTCGTTGCTTTGGCGGCGCTGATCGCAGCCTCCTGTTGCTCCAGCAAGGCCTTGTAGGAATCCGGTTTGACCTTCACCAGCAGATCACCCTTGTTCACGTGCGCGCCATCAATCACCGGGAGCTCGGTAATTTCGCCCGCCACTTCCGGCGAAATTTTCACTTCCGTCTCCGGTTGAACTTTACCTGTCGCCGAAACCAGCTGCACGATCGTTCGCTTCGCCGCCTTTTCCGTTGTCACCGGAATCGGCTTCGCGCGCTTACTCGCGATAATCGCGCCAATGATCCCAAGCAAAATCAACGCGACAGTCCCGATGAGAATGTAGCGACGGCGGCGCGATTTTCGCCGGCGTGGCGAAACGACGCTGGGTGCCAGGGCGCCGGTCTCAGTCGCCTTCGCGGCGGGTGGGCTGGTTACTTGCTGATGCATTGCGGGCTGCAATAGACGCTCCTTAGATTATCTAGAGATTAAACCGTTCAGGCGCATACTCGTTGGATGCGGTTGCTAATGATTACAGATTCAGCAATTCACGCAACCGCACGCCCGCGTATTTGCTCGATCGCCCAGTGCGCGTGCTCGGCGATTAATGGCTCCGAATCGGACGTCGCCGTCTCTAGCGCCGGCAAATCGTCAGCCGTTCCAACGTTCCCCAGGGCCACGCAAACATTACGCAAAAGCCCGCGCCGTTTCGTGCGCTTGATTGGCGAGTTGCGAAAGAGCAGGCGAAATTTGTCGTCATCAAGGCTTAGATAATCGCGCAACTTCATTGCCACGACCTCGAGGCGCATGGCGAATGCCGTCTCGCGCGAGACCTTGGCGAAACGGTTCCAAGGACAGGCATCCAGGCAATCGTCGCAACCGTAGATGCGATCGCCGATCAGCGGCCTCAACTCGATCGGGATCGAACCCTTTAATTCGATCGTCAGGTAGGAAATGCAGCGTCGTGCGTCCACTTGGTGCGGCGCAGTGATCGCGCCGGTCGGACAAGCATCGATGCAACGCGTGCAACGCCCGCAGTAATTTTTTTGCGCGGCGTCCGGTGCAAACTCCAGCGTGGTCAAAATCTCCGCGAGAAAAAACCAGGTCCCGAGTTCGCGGTTCAACAACATCGTGCTTTTGCCATGCCAGCCGATGCCGGCACTCGCGGCGTGATCGCGCTCCAGCATCGGCCCGGTGTCCACATAACATTTCTGTCTACCGCCGCATTCGCGCAGAAATTGATCGATCACCGCCAGTTTCTTTTCGATCAATCCGTGGTAATCGTCACCCCAGGCGTAACGCGCAATGCGCCCTGTGGTGGCGGCCGGCCCGGTCGCACCCTTTGCAGGCGACATGCCTGCCGCTGCAGATTCCCTTCCCTGAAAATAATTGAGCGCGAGAACGATCACCGTTTTCACATCCGGTAATATCTGCCGCGGATCGCACCGCCGCGCCGAGTTACGCAAGAGATAATTCATTTCACCGGCATCGCCGCGATCGAGCCAATCTCGAAATTCCGCGGTGTGCTCCGGCGTTTCTGCTTTCGCGAAGCGACAAAGATCAAATCCGAGCTCGCGCGCTAGTGCGACAACTTGGGCACGCGTATCAGCCGACCCGTTCTCTATCTTCATAGGAGAGGCTCACTCCCAAATAACTGATGTTAACTCGGTGGAGCGAGATATTTCGGAAATCCTGGGCAGTTGCATCGTATCAACGCTAGAGTAGCGCGATAATCTCGTCCGTCACTTCCGCGATGCTGCTGCTTGAGGTGTTGATGCGATAATCCGTCGCCGTCTGATAGAGTGGTACTCGTTCCCGCAGCAACTCCGCAAATCGCGCTCGCGGGTCCGGGGTTTGGAGCAGAGGACGGGTACTGTGACGTGAAGCACGTTGCCACAGAATTTCTTCATCGGCATCGAGCCAAATGATGCGGCCCATCCGGCGCAAAAGGCGCACATTTTCTTCGCGCAAAACAATTCCTCCTCCGGTTACGACGATCCCTCCCAGTCCGCGTTGCAAAGTTTTGAGCAGTGTCGTTTCGGCATCGCGAAACGCCAGCTCGCCGTGGCGCGCGAAAATATCCGGAATCGAAATGCCGAACTGCTCGCGAATCATTTCGTCGGTATCATATCGAGGCCAGCCAGTGCGGCGCGACAGTTCACGCCCAACCGCAGATTTTCCCGCGCCCATGAAGCCAATCAGGGCAATGGCATTGTCGCCCGCGTTCACACAGCACGATAATCGCAAAGCGCACTCATGACATCGCAAATCGCGTTGCGGCAATCGCAACATCGTTAAGATTGGCCCATGCCGAAAACGCCACCGCTCGTCGCTGTAATCATGGGCAGCTCCTCAGATTGGGAAACGATGTCCCTTTGCGTGAAAACGCTCGATGAGCTTGGGATTGCAAACCAGGCACACGTTCTGTCTGCTCATCGCACTCCCGACGCCACCGCCAAGTTTGCGCGTGAAGCGGCTGATCGCGGCATTCGCGTGATGATCGCAGCGGCCGGAGGCGCGGCGCATCTCGCTGGCGTCATCTCGGCCCACACTTGGCTACCTGTGCTCGGGGTCCCGATTCAGTCGTCGGCCTTGCATGGTTTAGACTCGCTCCTTTCGACGGCGCAAATGCCGGGAGGCATTCCCGTTGGCACACTCGCGATTGGATCTGCGGGTGCGAAGAACGCGGCGCTTTTGGCGGCGGCGATTCTCGCGATTTCCGACAAGAAGATTCGCCAAAATCTTCAGGCGTTTCGCAAAAAACAGACTGAAGCCGTGCTGGCGGCGAAACTGCCGAAGTGAAAACGGAAATCGCTTCCGCGCATGAGTGCGCGAAAGCGATCAAGCTTTTGCGGGACGGCGAAGTGGTCGCTCTCCCGACTGAGACGGTTTACGGACTGGCGGCCGACGCTCTCAATCCAGATGCGGTCGCCAAAATTTTCGAGGCAAAAGAACGTCCGCGCTTTGACCCGCTGATTGTACATTTGCCAAATCAGGAGGCGCTGGACGAGATCGCGCTCATTAAATCGCAACTCGCACACAAGTTAATGGAAAAATTCTGGCCCGGACCGTTGACGATTATTTTTCCGAAGCACGAAATTGTTCCGGACATTGTCACGGCGGGATTGCAAACGGTGGCGGTGCGAATGAGCGCGCATCGGATTTTCCGCGAAGTGGTCAGGACGCTGAATCGCCCGCTGGCGGCGCCGAGCGCGAATCGGTTCGGGCGTATCAGCCCAACAACGGCGCAACACGTGTTCGATGAGTTGAGCGGCCGTATTCCGCTGATTGTTGATGGCGGTGCGACGGAGCACGGAATCGAATCGACCATTGTTCAAATTGCAAATGGGATGATCGAGGTGTTGCGGAGCGGGCCGATCACAGACGAGATGCTTCGTCAATTTGGTGAAGTTCGTGAACAAACCTCATCGGCCACTATCAGCGCGCCTGGGCAATTGCTGAGACACTATGCGCCCCGAACAAAATTGATCGTGGTCGATGATTTGAAGAATTTCTCGCCACCATCCGGCAAACGAATCGGTACGCTTTGTTTTTCCTCTGTAGCCGCGGTCTCTGGCCGCGGCCCGGCAAGTTATCACGGTTCGATATCGAAGCCGCGGCCGGCGACCGCGGCTACAAGCGCCCCGGCCAGGTTCATAGGGTTCGCGGTGATACGTTACTTAAGTGAGCGAAGCGATCTACGCGAAGCCGCGGCGAATTTTTTTGGAATGCTGCGCGAACTCGACGCGCAAGATCTCGATCTCATTGTGGCCGAACGTGTTCCGGAGGAGGGGATTGGCGCGGCGATTAACGACCGATTAGAACGCGCATCGACCGGGACCGCCCCCTAATTATTGGATCGCGCCGCGCACAGCCATCCGTCATCCCGAGCCGCGCAGACGGCGAGGAGCTCACAATGTTCGAAGTCGTTAACGAGCTTTGTGCGGTCCTTCGCTGCGCTCAGGATGACAGCACCTGGCAGAAGTTGAGGCTGCACCAGCGCTCAAAGGCGCACACTGCCGTCGCCCCGGCTGCGAAGATTAATGCGAGTCCGGCTCGGACCTAGCCCTGATGCGCCAATGCAGCCTGAATAAACGCTTTGAACAACGGGTGCGGCTTGTTCGGTTTGCTCTGAAATTCGGGGTGATATTGGCAAGCCAGAAAATAGGGGTGATCGCGTAACTCAACCAACTCGGCGAGCGAGCCATCGGGCGAGGTGCCGGAAATTTCGAAGCCTTTCTCGCGCATTTGCTCACGATATTTCATGTTGAACTCGTAACGATGCCGATGGCGCTCGAGCACTTCGTCGCTTCCATAAATCTTCTCCGCGAGGGTACCGGGTTGAATCTTTGTCGGCCACGTTCCAAGCCGCATGCTGGCGCCTTTGTTGGTCACCTCGCGTTGCTCATCGAGCAAACAAATCACTGGATCGGAAGAGGTCTGATCGAACTCGGCGCTATTAGCGCTGGCGATGCCGCAGACATTGCGCGCGAACTCGATCGTAGCCACCTGCATGCCGAGGCAAAGGCCAAGATAGGGCAACTTGTTTTCCCGGGCGAAACGCGCCGCTTTAATTTTTCCTTCCACCCCGCGGTCGCCAAAGCCGCCGGGAATGAGCACGCCGGCTACATCTTTGAGCTGGCCATCCACTCCATCCTGGAGCCGCTCCGCATCGATCAATTTCAGATCGATCCCGCAATCCTGGCTGGCGGCGGCATGGGTTAACGATTCGTAGATGGATTTGTAGGCGTCCTGCAAATCGATGTATTTGCCTACGACCGCGATCTTCACCCGTTTTTTGGGCGAGACCACGCGCTCGACAAACTTGCGCCAGTTGCTCAGATCAGGCTCCGGTGTTTGTAGACCGAGCAATTTACAAACAAGCGCATCGAGTCCTTCGGCGTGAAACATCAGCGGCGCCTCGTAAATGGTGTGCGTGACATCACGGACTTCGATCACAGCTTCCGGTGCGACGTTGCAAAACATCGAAAGCTTCTGGCGCAACTCCGCGTCCAGCGCGTGCTCGGTCCGGCACATCAAGACCTGCGGTTGCAGACCGATCTCGCGCAACTTTGCGATGCTTTGCTGGGTCGGCTTGGTTTTTAATTCCCGCGCCGCCTTAATATAAGGAACAAGCGTGACATGAATGTTTACGACATTCTGCGGACCGACTTCGAGGATCAATTGGCGGATTGCCTCCAGAAATGGCAGGCCTTCAATGTCACCCGTGGTTCCTCCCACTTCCGTAATCACGACATCGTATTTTGATTCATCGGAAAGCTCGCGGATACGTGCTTTAATCTGATCAGTGACGTGCGGAATGACCTGCACCGTTTTGCCAAGGTAATCGCCGCGCCGCTCGCGATTGATGACCGATTCATAAACCTGGCCACTGGTTAGATTATTGTGCCGCGAAAGAACGCAATTGGTGAAACGCTCATAATGCCCAAGGTCGAGATCCGTTTCTGCGCCGTCGTTCAACACATAAACTTCGCCATGCTGAAACGGACTCATCGTTCCCGGATCGACGTTGAGATAAGGATCGAATTTTTGAAAAACAACCCGCAGCCCGCGTAGCTCGAGCAAGGTGCCGAGTGCGGCCGCAGCCAGACCTTTGCCGAGGGAGCTTACTACGCCGCCAGTGACGAAAATGTATCTCACCGGCGGGCCCTCGATTTTTGTAGCCGGAGCCCTGCGGAGGAGGTGGAGCCTTTGCGCAGCGAAGCGGCTACCGCTTCAGCATCTGCCGGCGTATCGACGCCGGGCGAACCACGTTTAGTGACGAGCACATGAACCCTTACACCATTCTCCAACGCGCGCAATTGCTCGAGCGATTCAGCTTGTTCCAGCGGTGTTGGTTTCCATTTCACAAATTGCAAAAGCATCGCGCGGCGGAAGCCGTAGATGCCCTGATGACGGAGAAACAGGGAGGGCCCGCTGCTCTTGGTCGGTGGAATCGGCGCGCGCGAGAAATAAAGGGCGTTACCGGCGAGATCGATTACGACTTTCACCTGATGCGGTGAAAGCGCGTCACGAGAATTTTCGAACGGGTGGGCTGCAGTAACGATTCCGACCTCACGATTTTTCAAGAGCGTCTCGACCATTCGGTCGATCAACTGGGGCTGGATCAGCGGCTCATCTCCTTGCACATTGATGATGATCGAGAAGTTTTTCGCCCGTGCCGCAACCTCGGCGATTCGATCCGTTCCACTTTGATGTTTCGGGGACGTGAGTGCCACTTCCGCGCCCCAGGCGAACGCAACTTCTGCAATGCGCATGTCATCGGTCGCGATGATGGTGTGATCGATTTTTCGTGCGCGCCGGCAACGTTCCCAGACATGCCGAAGTAAAGGTTTCCCTTCGATTTGATAGAGTGGCTTTCCTGGAAATCGGGTCGAACCCCAGCGCGCGGGAATGATGACGACATTCCTGCTCATCTGTCATCGCGAGCCGCGCAGACAACGCCAGTCCGGCTCGGACCGAGGGACCTCGCGAGTCCGGTGTTGGTTACGCAAGTTAGCTTCGCTGATCCAGGAGTGTAGGTAGGGTCCCCCGCTTGCGTTCGGGATGACGGAGGGGATGGGCGTTGCGCGATTTCTCATCGACGTGGGCCCGCTCATTGCGTTGTTTGTTGCGTTGCAAACTTCGTCAGAATAATCTTGGTCGCTTCCGCGAAGTCCTGCGCGATCCAGTCGGCCGAACTATCGGCGGTGTTACTTTCAAAACCGGTCTGGACACGAATCGCTTTGATTCCAGCGTTGTGTCCGCAATGAACATCAATCTCTTTATCGCCAATCATAATTGAACGGCTGAGGTCGACCGAGTGCTCGCCCGCGCCTTGCAGGATCATTCCAGGTGCGGGTTTGCGGCATTTCGATTCCACACCGGGGACGTCCGGACAAACGTAGGTCGCATCAATCAACGGTTCGCCCAATTGTCGAAGCACTTCCGCGTGCACCGCGCTGTATTGCTCGCGCGTGAAATAACCTCGTCCGATCCCGCTTTGGTTCGTGATCATGATCAATTTGAAGCCGTGCGCTTTTAATTTTCGCAGCGACCCCGCCACGAAAGGGAATACATGCATATCCTTTGGATCGGAGCAGTAATTGACATCGTGCATGATCGTGCCGTCGCGATCGAAGAAAACGGCTGGCGTTTTTCCGTCAGCCATCTTCGAAATTCTTTCGCAATTCTTCCGGCGAAACCGTTGCCGTCCCCAGTTTGCCCACGACAACGGCGCTGGCGTGATTGGCAATTTCAGCCGCTTCCAGCGGTGTGGCGCCACTGCAAAGCGCGAGCGTGAACAGAGCGATAGCAGTATCACCCGCGCCCGAAACGTCGAAGACCTGTCGAGCCTTGGTTGGCACATGATGCGGTTTCTGACCGTGCTGGAAAAGCATCATTCCCTCTTCGCCCAGAGTGATGAGGACCAACTCCGTCTGCCATTTTTGCAGCAAAGTCGCCCCGACTTCTTTCAAAACATTATCGTCCGCGTCTGACTCTTGCAGCGGAATCCCGGCGGCGTGAAACGCTTCACTGCGATTCGGTTTTACCACCGACAAGCCGCGCCACGGAATACTGTGACGCGGGTTCGGATCGGCTGCGACCACCTTCTTTTTCTCTCGCGCCGGAGCGATGATTTCCGAAACGAGTTTTTCTGCGAGAAATCCTTTCCCGTAATCTTCGAAAATAATCCCGTCGATTTCCGGCAACATTTTTCTCACGTTCGCGACCACCGACTCGATCTGTTTTTCATCCGGCGCCAGGATTTTTTCGCGATCAACCCGGACGACTTGCTGCTGCCGCGCAATAATCCGGGTTTTGACGATGGTTGGAAAATCCGGCGAGATCGAGCAAGCGGAGGTATCGATTTTTTGTTCGGCCAATAAGTGCCGAAGCTGTTCTCCGCCCCGGTCACGACCAATCATTCCGACTACGCCGACATGGGCGGTAAACTCGCGCAAATTGCGGGCGACGTTGGCCGCGCCCCCCGGATAGAACGATTCGCCGGACACTTCCACCACCGGCACGGGCGCCTCGGGCGAAATGCGGCCGACCTTGCCCCAAACGAACTCGTCCAGCATCAAGTCGCCAATGACGAGCAGGCGTTGTTTGCCGGCCCGCTCGAAGATTTGTTGGAGTCGTTCTGAATTCACAAATCGGAGAGTGGATGCCGCCGCGCGCCGGGGTTGATGCGATTAAAGGAAGTCAAAGAGTGGAGTTGAGCAAAACTTACTTCTATTTAGAGTTGCATTAATCCTGAATACCGGGTCGAAATCAACAGTCGAAGCAACCGATGATTTCAGTACTTAAAATTAACAAGTGGGCGGGGTTTACACTCGCAGTGATTGGGTTCAGCGCGCAGGCCGCGCAAGCGCCGCAGCATATCGATGTAAAGCAGTATAAGAAAGTGGAAGATGTGGTGGTGCCCTTGCCGAATGAAGTCTTCGGCGCCCTCAACAAACTGGGCCCGGTAAACTGGAAAGAATATGTTCGGGCGGAAAAGGGGACCAATTTTAGCGAACGCCCCAGGACTGCGCTGCTCCTCGGTAACGTCATCGCCGATGGATTTATAGCGGTCCAGGCGCAGGATGCACCCGCGGTTAAAGACATCGGTCAACGCGTGCTTTCGCTCGCCAAGGGGATTGGAGTGGGCGCTTCCATCACCCCACACGCGAAAGCAATCACGGAAGCGGCTGACAAACGCAAATGGGAAAGCGTGCGCCAGGAGCTGGATCGCACGCAAAGTAGCGTCCAGGGGGCGATGAACGAGCTGCAGGACCAAAAGCTCTCGCAGTTGGTCAGCCTTGGCGGCTGGTTGCGCGGCACCCAGATTTTGACCGCGGTGGTGACCAAGCATTTTACGCAGGAAGGCGCAGAGCTTTTGCATCAACCGGACTTGCTCAGGTACTTCGGCGATCGATTAACGGCCATGCCGGAATACAGCGTGCCCGTGGTGGAAAGTATTAAACGCGCGTTAGTGGAAGTGCGACCGTTGATTAATTCTGGGAACAAACCGATTTCACCGGAGGCGGTAAAGAAGATCAACGAAATCACGACGCGCCTCGATGGTGAGATCGTGACGCGTTAGGGATGAATCCGCGCCGCCAGGTCACATTCGTTTTAGCGATCGTCCCGCTCATTCTCGGCGCGGCTGCGATCGCGTCGGTTGACGATGCCCAATCCTTCGCGCTCCAGGCGGCCGAGCCTTATGTCCGGGAAGGGTTTCAAGTGCGCGAAGACTATTGGGGTGGGGACCTTGCGGCGGGCGAGAAAAAGGCCGTGCGCCAGCAGCTGTTCAAAGGAAACGAATATTGGTTTTGGATGGGCACAGAAGTGCGCCACGCAAGGATTTCGGTGCATATTTACGACAAGGAAGGAAAAATAATCGAGCAACCAGATAGCTGGCAAAAAGGGCCTTTTGCCGCGGCCCATGTCATCCCAACCTCCACCGATAGCTATTTTATCATCGTCTCAATCGAAGAGTCGCCGGAGGAACGCACCCATTGGGCGCTGGTTTACGGATTTCGGTAACAGAATGTTGGTGTCACGAAGCGCAAGGAACGGCGGTCTCCAGGCCGCCGTGGACGATCTGAAGATCGCCCTTCCTTGATACGACATGACAGAAACTCGAACGTTGGAGTTTGAAAGCGCGCGTGCGTTGCAGTCGCTCTTTGCCAACGATATCAAGCTTCTGAAAAACCTGGAAGATTCCCTCGGCGTGCGAGTGACGACGCGCGAAGGATGGGTAAAAATGGAAGGTGAGCCGGAGAAACTAGATCGCGCCCAGCGCGTCTTCGATCAGCTGGAAGAAGCGCGTAAACGCGGTGTCGATATTCAAAAACATGAATTCAATTACGCCCTTAATTCCGTGAGTGAAGAACGCGCCGATAATTTATCGGATGCCATCTCCGCCCGGATCGTGACCTCGTCGCGCAAGGCGCCGGTCATTGCGCGCACGGTTGGCCAGAAAAATTATGTCGAGGCGATCGAGAAATACGATGTCGTCTTCGCCATCGGCCCGGCCGGGACCGGCAAAACTTATCTTGCAGTTGCGATGGCGGTGGCAGCGCTAAAGAAGGAACAGGTGTCGCGAATCATTTTGGCTCGCCCAGCGGTGGAAGCCGGGGAAGCCCTCGGATTTTTGCCGGGAGATTTGCAGGAAAAAATCACGCCTTATTTGCGGCCGCTCTATGATGCTTTGCATGACATGATGGAGGCGGAGGAATTGGAGCGCGCACTTTCCCGCGAAGTCATTGAAGTAGCGCCGCTCGCCTATATGCGCGGTCGCACCCTCAACAATGCGTTTGTCATTCTCGATGAGGCACAAAATGCCACCACCGAGCAGATGTTCATGTTGCTCACGCGCATCGGCATGAATTCCAAGTGCGTCGTTACCGGGGACGTTACCCAAATTGATCTGCCCGCGAATAAACGCTCCGGCCTGGTGGAGGCCTTGCAAGCCCTTAAGGCCGTGCCCGGCATCGCAATGAGCTATTTTACCGAGCGGGATGTCGTGCGTCACCCCCTGGTTCGTGCCATTATTAATGCCTATCAGCAGCATCGGACGCCCTCGGGGCGCAAGTAATGATCGATTTTCTCAAACGTAACGAACTGGTCCGCCGCGGCTTGGCTTCGGGAAAATTGCGACGCCGTCGTGCCCGCCACGAAGTGTTGCGAGGGCTGGAGTATTCCTGGGGCATGAAAGGGGTCCTTTTCACCGCCTTCATCGCCGGGCTGGCCTTGCTCATCTTCAGCGGCAACCAGCCTGAGCCAACAAAGAATTTTGTCATCGCACTGCTCTTTTTCCTGATCGCGCTGATGATGCTCTGGATCAATCAGCCGCGCACTTTTTCGCAAAACTCGCGCATTCTCCTCGTCTTCGGAGTGATGCTGGTGCAGTTGGCGCTCACAAAATTTATCTACGTCCTTTGCAGCAGCGGTGTCCTTCGATTGCAAACCGACATGACGGAATTGCTCACTCCCTTCGCACTTGCACCGCTCTTGCTAAGCGTGCTGCTCGGCCGCAATCACGGATTATATGCCGCGGTTTTCGTCAGTCTCTGGAGCAGCGTTCTTTTTGGAAAAATTGATGCGCCTTTGCTCGTCACCGGAATGATCAGTGGATTCACCGCTGTTTACCTGACGCTGCAAGTGCGTCGCCGTAGCAAACTGGTCCGCGCCGGGCTGGGTGTCGGCGTCGCGATTTGGATTTTGTCGCTCACCTTCGGTTTCATCGGCCCGATCAATCTCTTTCCGCCCACGGCAAATGATTGGCCGATGATCGGACTGCAAAGCGCTTTTGCGATCGGCAACGGGATTGTTACCGCCACGATCGTCGGCGGCGTTATCCCGATGTTCGAACCGTTGTTCCAAATCACCACCGATATTTCGTGGCTGGAAGCGTCGGATTTAAACCACCCGCTTTTGCGTCGCATGACCATCGAAGCGCCGGGCACTTACCATCACAGTTTGGTGGTCGCGAACCTGGCCGAAGCCGCGGCCGAAGCGATCGGGGCCAACGCCACCCTCTGTCGTGTTTGCGCTTATTTTCACGATGTCGGGAAACTAGTGAAGCCCGACTATTTCACCGAAAACATGAGCTTCGAGCGCAACCCGCACGAGGATCTGGCGCCGACAATGAGTGCCTTGATCATTATCGCGCACGTGAAAGAAGGGGTAGATCTCGCGCTCAAACACAAACTTAATCAGCGCATCATCGACATTATTCAGGAACATCACGGGACTTCACTGGTCTACTATTTCTACAAGCGCGCCCAGCAAATGCACGAGGACGCGCGCGCCGGCGGCAAAATCATGAAGATGCGCCAGGACGATATTCCGGAAGTGCGCGAGGAAAGCTTCCGCTACAGCGGCCCGAAGCCGCAAACGAAAGAAAGCGCAATCGTTAGTCTGGCTGATGCGGTGGAAAGCGCGTCACGTAGTTTGGAAAAACCGACGCCGGCGAAGATCGAACAACTGGTTAACGATATCATCGACCAGCGTATCAGCGATCATCAGCTCGATGAATGCGATCTGACTTTGCGCGACGTGCGCGTGATTGCGGAGCGTTTCCGATTCACTCTCATGATGATGCTCCACAGCCGCATCGCCTATCCCAAGCAGGAAACGAAATCGCCCACGCCGCGTGACGATTCGCTCCGGCCCGATGTAATGGTGACAACGCGGAAGCCGGCAACCGCGCCACCGGTCTCGGCCGCGTGAGCGCGATCCGGGTGGATGAGGCGCTCCGTCGCGCGATGCTGACTAATGTGCAGCCTCGCCGCCTAAATTCTAACGTCGAGTCGCCATAGGAAGGGACTGTTCGACCCTTCAATGAGTGACGCGCGGCGGCGGCTACGAGATTGGAAGACAGAAATTGCGATCATTCTCGGGTCGGGCCTGGATGCGATCGTTCAAAACCCGATCGAATCGATTGAGTACGCTGAGCTTTCTGAACTGCCCGAACCGCGCGTCCCCGGGCACGCAGGAAAATTTTCGCTCTGCGAAATCTCTGGTGTACGTGTGATTTTCGCGCAGGGCCGCGTCCATTTGTACGAAGGCTATTCGGCGCGCGAGGTGACCGCGAATGTGCGCATGCTCGCGCACGCCGGAATTGAGAAGCTTGTGGTTACAAACGCCGCCGGGGCGCTGAATCAAAAATTCAAACCGGGCGATTGGATGATGATCAACGATCATCTAAACCTCACCGGAACTTCGCCCCTGATTGGTCGGCCAGAATTTCTCGATCTGAGGAACGCTTATTCACCGCGATTGCAGAAACAATTTGGCGATGGGGCGCAGAAGATCGGCATCTTTTTGCATCAGGGCGTTTACGCCGCCGTCGTTGGCCCGCAATACGAAACCGCGGCTGAGGTCCGAATGCTGGAAAACCTCGGCGCCGATGCGGTCGGGATGTCCACGGTACTCGAGGTGATTCAAGCCCGCGCTCTCAATATGGAGGTTGCGGGATTTTCTTGCATTACAAACTTAGCCACTAGACTTCCGCCAACGACGCTCAGCCACGGCGAAGTGTTGGAGACTGGCCGCAAGGCAGCAAAGGATTTTTTCCGCGTTCTTGGGGAAGCATTGCCGAACCTGTAGCCTGCACCTACGGGGACACGCGCCCTCCGTTCCGATTAAGGTCTAATTTCGATCGGTGTCCCATCGGCGACTGATCCCCAAATCTCGTCGATCTCGGAATCAGTCACGGCAATGCAGCCCGCCGTCCAATCGCGCAAGTGATGGGCTGGTCCCAATGCGCTGAAGCCATTCGGTAAACCGTGAATCATGATATCCCCGCCCGGCGCCACACCCGCCTCTGCCGCTCGTGCGCTGTCGGCCGCATCCGGATAGGAAATATGCAAGGCGCGATGGAAGGCGCTGTCGGACTTGTGAAAATCAATTGCGTATTTTCCTTCCGGTGTCCGGCCATCGCCTTCGCGTTGCTTCGGCCCAACCGGAGAAAAACCGAGCGCGACCCGATACTCTTTTAATTTTCGCCCAGCACAAAATAGCGTTAATCGGCGCGCGCCTTTTTCGACCAATATCCTTTCGGCTTTCGCATTTACCGATTTCTGCCGCGCCTGAAACAAAAAGGTCGCGACCGCCGCAAGCAGCAATCCAGCTAATGCAAATCCGAATAGACGGCGCAAGCTAGTGCAGTGTCCCATAGCCAGGGTTGCGATCTAAGATCGATCGAACAGTTTTCACCGCCAGTCCGGCTCGGACCTATTGATTCAGATCGGGCCGCTTGGCGCGCGGCTCGCGATCTTTTGCCGTCGCGGTCGACGGTTGAGTAACAAAGGGTCCGCCTTCCATCGGTGCGGCAGAGGTGAACGCGACGTCGGGCATTTCACTGGGCAAACCCTCGAGCGGAAAATCCTTTCGCAGCGGAAAGAATGGATAGCCGTCCCACATTAGAATACGGCGCAGATCCGGGTGGTTGTTGAAGCGGATGCCCATCATGTCGTAAATCTCGCGCTCATGCCAATCGGCCGTCGGCCAAATGTCCGATACCGTATCGACCGCGCAGACTTCTTCGCTGACCGCGAGTTTGAGTCGCAGATGAACCGCGAGCGTCATTGAGTAAAGCTCGTAGACGACCTCGAATCGCGGTTCGTCACCGAAATTATCGACACTGGAGATATCGATTAAGTAATCAAACGAAAGTTCGTCCCGGCAAAACTTGGCCACTTCGCGCAAGTCTTCCGGCTGAATGCTGAAGGTTGTCTCGTGACGAAATTCAATCCGGCTCTGAATTTTCGCGCCGAGGAGACGGCTGATTGATTCAAGCAGCTCCTGTCCGGTCATCTCAGCCACCTATTCCTAATCTTATTCCTTTTCTTCATAGAGTAGGAATAGGAGCAAGAATACGAACAGAAATAAAATTCATGCGACCGAACTAGTGGATGGCGCAGCTCCCGTGACGCCGCCACGGATGGAAGGCATCGGGGGGTGAGTTCGCTTCTCAATTTCAGGAATAAGCTCGTGGGCGAGTTTTGGCTTCTGATTCAAGAACGCCTGTTCGCCCTCAATTTTTTTCTGCAAGCGGATCAATCCTTCCAGCAGCGCTTCCGGCCGAGGAGGGCATCCCGAAACGTAAACGTCTACCGGGATAAGTTGATCAATGCCTTGCAGCACGGCATAACTTCGATACATCCCGCCGGTCGACGCGCACGCCCCCATCGCGATGCACCATTTCGGTTCTGGCATTTGCTCCCAAATGCGTTTTACGGCCAGCGCCATTTTGTAAGTGACGGTGCCGGCGACAATCATAACATCGCATTGCCGCGGCGAGAATCGCATTACTTCGGAACCGAAACGTGCAATATCAAATCGCGAGGCGGCGGTCGCCATCAGTTCAATTGCGCAACAGGCTAGGCCCATCGGCATGGGCCAGAGCGAATTCTTGCGCATCCAGTTCATGGCAGCGTCGAGCTGCGTGAAGATCACGTTGCCCTCAATTTTTGAATCGTAGGCGGTGGTTTGCGGCACAGCCCAACACTAACTTGAGCGGGTCGGCATGCAAGATAATGACCCAACTCAAGGCAAAAGCTTCACCTTGCCATCCTTACCGGCACAAAGGACCGAGGAGCGCACAAAATCTGCTACATCGGTGGAGCTCCACGTCCTTTGCAATTAGATTTTTCGATTGTATAGAACGCCTCCTCAAAAACTTTAATAATGATGACTCGCACCCATCTCGACCGGCTGGAAAACCAGAGCGTCTTTATTTTTCGCGAAGCCTACCACGCCTTTAAAAATATCGCGATGCCGTGGTCGATGGGCAAAGACTCAAATGTCTTAATCTGGTTAGCGTCCAAAGCCTTTTTCGGCCGGGTGCCATTTCCGGTTTTGCACATCGATACCACTTATGAGTTCCCGGAGATGCTCGAGTTCCGCGAATGGGCGACTGCGCATTACAAATTGAACCTGATCGTAAAGATTAATGAAGAAGCCCGCGCCCGCGGCGTCGGCTACGAAACACACGACCCAGTGACGGTGACGCATGAATTGAAAACGGTCGCGCTTCAGCAAGCGATGGCGCAATATAAATGGGACGCCCTCATCACTGGCATCCGGCGCGATGAAGATCCAACCCGGGCCAAGGAGCGTTATTTCTCGAAGCGTAACGCACAATTCGAATGGGACTACAAAGATCAGCCGCCGGAATTCTGGGGACAATTCGCCACCACCGCTGCCGACGGCGAGCACGTCCGCGTGCAACTGCTATTGGATTGGACTGAGGTTGACATTTGGCGCTACATCCAGCGCGAAAACATTCCAATCCCGAAGATGTATTTTGCCAAAAATGGCCAGCGCTATCGCTCGCTCGGATGCAGTCCAATTACCAAACCAATCGCGAGCAACGCCGATACCATTGACGCCATCATTGCTGAATTAGAAACCACGCGCACGAGCGAGCGCGCCGGCCGCGCCCAGGACCACCATGAGCGCAACGCGATGCAGAAGCTACGGGCAAAGGGGTTTCTCTAGTTGCCGATGCTGCGTGCCGACAGATCAGAAAATGAGCAAACGACAATCAAGTACCAAAGATAGGACATCCGCCATCCAGCATCCAGCATCCAGCGGCGAGGCGACGCTGCGCGTCGTCTTTGTCGGCCACGTCGATCATGGCAAGTCCACCCTCATCGGTCGCATCCTGAGCGACACTAATTCGCTGCCGGAAGGGAAGCTCGAGCAGGTGCAACGCGCCTGCGCTGCGGAAAACATGGAATTCGAGTTTGCCTTTCTTCTCGATGCCTTGCTCGAAGAACAAGAGCAAAACATCACCATCGATACGACACAGATTCCCTTCAAAACAGCGAAGCGGAATTACATGATTATCGATGCGCCTGGTCACAAGGAGTTTTTGAAAAACATGATCACCGGTGCGTCCAACGCGGATGCGGCCGTGCTTGTGATTGCTGCCAATGAAGGCGTGCAGGAGCAATCAAAGCGGCATGCTTATTTGTTGAGTTTGCTCGGGGTCCGGCAATTCTGCGTCGTCGTCAATAAAATGGATCTGGCGGACTATTCCGAGGCCCGCTTCCTCGAGATCGAAAAGAAGTATCGCGAATTTTTGAAGACGTTGAATTTGGAGACCAACGTTTTTATTCCAGCCTCGGCACGATTCGGCGAGAACATCACTGTCCGCAGCACAAAAATGCAGTGGCATCGCGGGCCAACTTTGGCCGAGGCGCTCGATGCGATGACGCCACTTGCCCCACCAATCGATCTACCGCTGCGCCTTTGCGTGCAGGATGTTTACAAATTCGACGATCGCAGAATTATCGCCGGCCGTATCGAAACGGGAACGCTTCAAGTTGGCGACGAATTAGTTTTTTCGCCCGCTAACAAAACGTCGATTGTCCAGTCGATCGAACATTGGCAGCCCGCTTCCACGGCTGCAACGTCGCCTCGCGGAAATGGCGGAATGGCGATCGCCGGCGATTCGATTGGAATCACGTTGCAGGAACAAATTTTCGTCGAGCGCGGTTACGTCGCCTCGCATTCAAAAGATACACCGATCGAAACGAACCGTTTTCATGCCGACCTTTTTTGGATCGCGCGTCAGCCGGCGCGTTTGTCACATCTTTACACTGCGCGCCTGGCGACTCAGGAAGTGAAATGTCAGATTGTATCGCTCGATGAGGTGATGGATTCTTCGTCTCTCGAACGGAACCCCACCAAGGCTGACCAGCTCGCGCGCAATGAGGTTGGGCGTCTAACCATTCAAACCCGTGCGCCGATTGTACTCGATAACCACGATCGGCTTCCACCACTTGGTCGCTTTGTTCTGGTGGATGACGGGATGATCTGCGGCGGCGGGATTATTCACGGCGGCGTTTACACCGATCGCAGCGCGATCAAAAGCAAGAATATCTTCTGGAGCGAAGGAAAAATCACCGCGCAAGCGCGCGCTACACAACATGGACATCGTGGTGCCGTCGTCTGGCTAACAGGGCTTTCCGGCTCTGGCAAATCCACGATCGCGCAAGCGCTCGAACGAGAACTTTTTATCCGGGCAATGCATCCCTATGTCCTGGACGGTGATAATGTGCGGCATGGCTTGAATTCCAATCTCGGGTTTGCGCCGGAAGACCGGGTCGAAAACATTCGGCGCGTGAGCGAGGTGGCAAAGCTGATGGCAGACGCCGGCAATGTCGTCATCACCGCTTTCATCTCACCTTACCGGGCCGATCGGCAGCGGGCTCGTGCCATTGCGATGGAAGGTAACGCAGAATTTATCGAGGTATTTGTGGATGCGCCGCTGGAGGTTTGTGAAGAACGCGATCCGAAAAATCTCTATAAGAAAGCGCGGGCGGGGCAGATTCGAGAGTTCACCGGCATCGATGCACCGTATGAATCGCCCGTCGATCCCGAAATTGTGGTGCAAACAAATCAGCAAAGCGTGGAAGAATCGGTTGCAAGTATTCTGGAGCGACTCCTGCCGCGGTTGAAATAGAAAACCGGCCAGTCCGCTCGGACTTTTGCTCGCATTTCGCGAATTGGTTCGGCATTCTGTCATCTCATGCGCACCTATCTGAGGATTTTTAATCCGTTAATCGCTCTCCTTATTTTCATCCTCTGCTCATTCGCAGCGGTGAGAGAGGACAAAGATAAACCGATCGTTCCGAGAAATATTATCGCGGGTGGAATCCCGACTTACTTTTTCGCCAAGGGAATGTTTTGTGGCGTTGCTCTTCTCTTGCTCGGCAAGATTTTAGAGAACCAGCTCGGCCGCGACGATCGCCAGGAGTGAACCAGAGCCCGAGAAGGCAGTGAACATTGCGTTGTTGCACCTGCAACACTCAATTGTTAACTCGCCTACTGCCTGCAAATCCAGGTTAGGCACGACTTTATCCGCCCTGATTCGATAACTTCACCGCCGGTGCGACCAAGCTCGCCGGACACTGGGAGCGGGGCGTTTTCGGCAGAGAGCTCCATATCAGCAGGGGGCTTCACGATTACGAAGCATGTAGGCTTCCCAAGCGAGACACCCTCAGGAAGGCGCTTGCACCTGATTTTCAGCGGGTTAGTAGCGAACGCGAACCAGATAGAGGCCTGCTGCCGGAGCAACAAAACGGGCAGATGTCCGTGAAGGCCGTTCCAACCGCAATTCTATTGATTGGAGACTCTCTTTCCCGAGCGCGCAGCGGGCCATTGCGCCCACCATCAATCGCACCATTTTGTAGAGAAATCCGTCCGCCGAAAATTCGATCTCGAGCAGATCGCGCCGGCCAGTGATCCGGACGTATTCCATCGTGCGCACGGTGCTTCGTTCCTTTTTTCCGCGATTTGCGGCAAAGGCGGCGAAATCATGCCGGCCAAGGAAGAGTTTCGCCGCTCGCCCAAGCAACTCGCGATCAAGCGGAGCAGCGATATGCCATGCCCTGCCGATCTCCAGCGGCGGCCGGACCGTGCCATTTATGATCCGGTAACGGTAAGCTTTACCTTTCGCAGAAAATCGAGCGTGAAAACTTTTCGCGACAAATCGCGCCTGTAAAATCCGAATCGCTGGCGGCAGCACGCCGTTTAGGGCTTTGAGCCAGCGTTCGGCGGCGAAGTGCGCCGCTGGAACATCCACATGGGCGCACTGCCCGAGCGCGTGCACTCCGGCGTCCGTCCGTCCCGAGCCGGTCACGGCCAGGCGAGTCCCGCAAACCCGTTCGAATGCTTCTTCGAGGCGATCCTGAACGGTGTTGCCGTGTTTTTGGCTTTGCCAGCCGGCGAAATCCCGCCCGTCGTAGCCGATAACCAACTTAAGCCGGCGCGATTCACGCATTTAGCCGGTCGAGATAACTTTGCAGGATGATTTGTGCCGCGACCTGGTCCCGAATGCTGCGCGTCGCGCGCGTTTTCTTTCCTGCATCGCGTAACGCCCGTTCGGCCGCGACGGTCGAAAGCCGTTCATCCCAAGTTACGACTTCACACGAAATGAGCGGCCGCAATTTTTCGACGAAGCGTTGTGCATTTTCCGCCGCAAGACCGAGCGCACCATTCATTTGCTTCGGCAATCCGACGACCACGCAATCCACTTTCCGTTCCGCTACGATCTTCTGAACTCGCCGCGCTATCGTCTCCGTCGAACCGCTCTCGATCGTCTCCAATGGATGCGCCAGCATGCGCAATTCGTCGGAGAGGGCGACGCCGGTGCGCGCCGCTCCGAGATCGAGGCCCAGAATTTGGTTCACTGCAATGCCTCCGGTAATTTTGCGACCAGATTCTTGATTTTCTCAGCGTGATGCCGATGGCAAACCAGCACCGCATCGCGCGTCCTAACAACAATTAGATTGTTTACACCGAGAAGAGCGACGTTATTGCCAGCATCGTCAAAGACAATGTTATCGCCGGCCTCGAGCACGGTGAGACCGCAGTTGGCAACATTGCCCCGGCTGTCTCTTGGGAAATACCGCGCCACTGCCGGCCAGCCACCGACATCGTCCCAATCGAATTCCGCTTCCAGCACAAGCACCCGATCGGCGTGTTCCATCACTGCGTAATCGAACGACGTTCTCGGAAGCTTCGAGAATTTCTCGCCCCAGCTCTTCTCGAAAGCGCCGGGGGAGCTCATCATAGAGATGAATCGTCCAAATTCCGGAGCGTGCCTGTTAAACTCGGTGAGAATTGTCGGCACCGTCCAAACAAACATGCCGGCATTCCAGCGAAAATTTCCTTTGCGAATAAAAGATTCGGCCAGGTCGACATTTGGTTTCTCGCGGAAGCGGACGACCCGGAAGAGACCTGGTTTGCCTGGAATTGGCTCGCCCATTTCAATGTAACCAAAACCGGGATGAGCTGAAGCCGGTCGGATCCCGATCGTGATCAGCGCACTCTTTTTTTCCGCAGCTTCTACCGCATCGCGAATAATTTTCTGAAATGCCGCTGTCTCTTTAATCACGTGATCGGCCGGCAGGATAACCATTGCGGCGGTGTGATTGCGCGCGGCGACCCAGGCTATGCCGAGCGCGACGGCCGCGGCAGTATCACGTTTTGACGGTTCGGCAATAATATTGCATGTCGGAAAATTTTTTAGCGATTCACGTACGCCCTTTTCCTGGTCGACGTTTGTTAGAATAACAATGCGAGCAGGGGGGATCAATCCGTCCAAGCGCGCCACCGTTTCCTCCAGCAGCGAGCGACTCGAGACCAGGCGCAGCAATTGCTTTGGTAAGGCGCGCCGGCTCAGCGGCCAGAACCTCTCGCCGCTGCCGCCGGCGAGAATCAATGCATAAATTTCCATGTCCGCTCTGAAGTTCGTCGGTCGTTTTTTACACGCTTGCAACAATTTCCCATTTATTTTTCGCTCCCGCGACGTATAGGAATAAGCGAATGCCGCTGACGATATCCATTCCGAAATCGCCCAACGATCTACCGGTCGATCCGCTTCTCGCCCTCACTCGCGCTGCGATCGGACTCGGCCTCGGTTTGCTCGTGGCGGACCGGATCAAACGCCCCGCACGACAAGCCACCGCCATCGCCCTGATGTCCGTGGGCACGCTCGCGGCCATTCCATTTCTGCTAAAAGTAGCGGCAGGTTGTCTCAATCGGGCCGATTCCGAGCGGGGCAGTCGCAGGCGCTTAAGCAGCATCCGCGGCGACTCCGGTTATCATTCCGATTCGGACGCGTACTAGACGCCACGTTATAGTTTGTGGTAGGGCGAACCCGCCACCTGTGCTTGAAGTAACGCACGCGCCGGATTAAGCGTCCATCGCATGTCGTCACGAAGTGCCAAGGCTGAAACGATGCGTGACCGCTGCGGCAAGATTCGCGCGGAAGAAGAGCAGTTGCGCGAAGGCGGTGGCAAAGCTGGCCAGGAACGCCAGCATAAGCTCGGACGTCTGGTCGCGCGCGAGCGCATCGCACGTTTGCTCGATACCGACGCGCAATTTTTCGAGATCGGACTTTGGGCCGCCTACAAAATGTATGAGCAGTGGGGACGCGTCCCAGCAGCTGGTGCCGTCGCCGGCATTGGCAACGTTGCCAACGTGCCATGCATGATCGTCGCCAATGACGCTACCGTGAAAGCTGGCGCATTCTTCCCGCAGACGGCAAAGAAATTAATTCGCGCGCAACGGATCGCATTCGAAAACAATTTGCCACTGATCTATCTGGTCGATTCCGCCGGCGTATTTCTGCCGATGCAGGATGAAATCTTTCCAGATGAGGACGATTTCGGGCGCATCTTTCGAAATAATTCGGTCATTTCCGCGGCTGGCATTCCACAGTTCGCCGCCATCATGGGCAATTGTGTGGCCGGCGGAGCTTATTTGCCTGTCTTGTGCGACAAGATTTTAATGACCGAGGGCAGCGGGCTTTACCTTGCCGGCCCTTCGCTGGTCAAAGCCGCCATTGGGCAAATCGTCGATCAGGAAGAACTCGGCGGCGCGAAAATGCATTCCGAGATCAGTGGTACGGTCGATTTTTTCGAAAAGAACGATGAAACGTGTCTGGAAAAAGTGCGTTCGTTGCTGAAGTTGCTGCCGGAAGCTAACGAGAAATGTGCAATGCCCGGCGTCAAGGACGCCGCGAAACCAGGTGATGCCGTCTACGATTTAATCAGCCTGGATGGTCACAAGAATTATGATGCGCGCGATTTACTTGCCACTATCATCGACGCCGATTCGCTCGATGAATACAAAGCTGATTACGGCAAGACTTTGGTAACAGCTTATGCGCGGATCGGGGGTCGTGCGGTCGGCATCATCGCCAGCCAGCGTCTGCAAGTGCGCACCAAGACGGAAGGGATCCAAATGGGTGGCGTCATTTATTCGGACAGCGCCGACAAAGCCGCACGCTTTGTCATGGATTGTAATCAGGTCGGGCTTCCGATTCTTTTTTTCCAGGATGTGACCGGATTCATGGTCGGAAAAGCTGCGGAACAAAGTGGAATCATCCGCAGCGGGGCGAAGTTGGTGAATGCAGTCAGTAATTCAATCGTGCCGAAAATCACGATCGTGGTCGGTGGCTCGTTTGGTGCCGGGAATTACGCGCTCTGCGGCAAGGCTTACGATCCGCGTTTTATCCTGGCCTGGCCAAACGCACGCTACGCCGTGATGGGTGCAGCGCAGGCCAGCGATACTGTTTTTTCCATTCTCGCTCGCGCGAAAGAACGCGGAGATAAAACGGCCGCGCCGGAGGAGCTGGAAGAATTGCGCGCCAAAGTGAAGGCAAGTTACGAAGAGCAAACCGACATTCGTTATGGCGCGGCGCGGGGTTGGATCGATGCCATCATCCAACCTCATGAAACACGTGACGTCCTCATCCGCCTTCTTTCCTATGTTAGCCGGCCGCCCGCGAAAGGGCGCTTCCACACCGGCGTGATTCAAGTTTGATTGCCCGATATTTCGTTAGTTGAAAATTCGCCGCTGATGGCGGCATTCAGCGCCACGACTTTGGTGAATCGCCCATTTACCGGGAGTGTCAGGCCGCGCTGTTGCAATGCACGCAAGACTTCTTCCGTCGGGATATTCCCGACCAATTTATCTTGCGCGAAGGGGCAACCACCAAGCCCGCCAATGGCGGAATCGAAACGCCGGCATCCAGCGTCGTACGCGGCCAGCACTTTCGTCACTGCTTCCGCGCGCGTGCTATGCATATGGATGCCGATTTCACATTCAGGACATTCGCGCACGACCGCCGACACCACACGATGAACCAGGGCCGGGTCTGCTGCTCCCACCGTGTCGGCGATTGAGACGGAACGAACACCCAGACTCACGATGGTTTCGGCGGCCTGCGCGACTTTCTCTTCGCTCCATGGATCGCCATAAGGATTCCCAAAAGCCATTGAAATGTAGGCAACCATTGCCAGACCAGCTTCGTCTGCCTGCTTGCGAATTTTCTTCAACAGCTCTTCGTTCTGCTCCGGCGATTGATTTTGGTTTCTACGCAGAAACGTCTTCGAGATTGAACACGGATAGCCCAGCGTGCTTACCGCTCCGGTCGCGATCGCGCGCTCCGCGCCTCTTTCGTTCACAACAATGCCGATGATCTCAACGTCCTCGAGCGGCCCAAGTTGCTCGAGAACCTTCTCACTGTCAGCCATCTGCGGCACAGCTTTCGGCGAGACGAAACTTACCGCATCAATATGTCGGAAGCCTACCGCCACCAGGCCGCGCAAATATTCCGCCTTTCGCTCAGTCGGAATCTGACGGGGGAGTCCCTGCCACGCGTCTCGCGGACACTCGATGAGCTTGATGGATTCCATCGCGGAAAGTTACTAGCAGATTAAGTCGAAAGTGCGACGTTTGCCGCGCTGCAAGCCGTAAAAGCGTCCCATGCCTGTCGTTCTTGTCGAAAAGAAAACACCGCAGATCACCGTCGTAACTCTGAACCGCCCCGAACGCCGTAACGCGTTATCGATCCAGCTGCTGACCGAGCTGATCGCGTCGATCAAACTTGCTTCGGACGAGACAAGGGAGCGCATTCTTATTTTGAGTGGCGCGGGAGCGGCATTCTGTACTGGTTTGGATTTGAAGGAAGCGCAGAATCAAACCAAGGCGCACGCGACTGCAGATTTGGTTGCGCACGTGCTTGGCGCGCTCAACGAGGCGCGTCCAGTAACCATCGCGGCCGTCCATGGAGCCGCGGTTGCCGGTGGCGCCGGCATTATGTCGGCCTGTGACTACGTTGTTGCCGCGGAAGGAACGAAGATTGGTTATCCGGAAACGCGGCGCGGTCTCGTCGCTGGGTTGGTCATGACATTCTTACGCCGGCAATTGCGCGAACGCGATATGCGCGAATTGCTTTTGGGTGGAGAACTGATTGATGCAAAACGTGCTCTCGAAATGGGTTTAGTGAATCGTGTCGTGCCCGCGAAGGAGGTAATGAATGAAGCGCTGAAGTTCGCTGATTCTGTTTTGCAAGGCGCGCCAAATGCGGTTCTGCAGACGAAACGGATGATTGAAGAGCTTTGGTCGACCTCAGTAAAAGACGATCTCGAGCGAGCATTGAAGCATCATATGCAGGCGCGTGGATCGACCGAAGGTCGTGAAGGCATTACCGCCTTCAACGAGAAGCGGAAGCCAAATTGGACGGTGTAAGCGGAAGCCGCACAAAAATAAATCTTTTCTCGAATACAGAATCGTCTTCGCTACGATTTGGCGGCGCGCGTTTCCTCCGCCGGAATCATGAACTGCTCGATTTGCTCTTTGATTTCGTGCGCGAAATTGGCAGCACCAGCACCGTTCACGACGCGATGATCGAAGGTGAGGGAAAGCGTGATCACCTCCGCCGTTTCGTTTTTCCTTCCGTTGAGCAATATTTCACGATGAGCTGAGCCGATGAAGAGCGTCCCGACTGAAGGTGGCACGACGATCGGTGCTGCCGCCCGCACGCCAAAGGCGCCGAGACTGCTGATGACAACAGGGGCATTCATCGCATCAACGCGTCCGGCGCGAGTCTCATCGACAGTCTTGCGATAAATCTCGGCGAATGTATCCCAACTTTTTCGGTTCGCTTCCGTGATGACGGCGGTGGCAAGGCGATCGCCTTCGATCGCTACCGCAATACCGAGGTCGAAATTTTCGTTTTCGACAATTGTCTCATCCTCCAAAACCAAACGACGAAATGGCGCATGTTTTTCCATCGCGCGCACAACCGCCCACGCCATCATGACCGATGGCGATGGGGCGTTCCGGTCGTTTTTCTTTTTCGCCACGTCGCGCGCCTTGCGAATAGCATCCCAGCGCGCGTCGATTTGCAGGTTGGCGGGAATGACGCGGCTGAGTTTGCGGGTGATGGTCGGGGAAAGCGCAGGATCTCTTGTTGTAGCCGCGGTCGCTGGCCGCGGCTTTTCCGGAGTCAGGCCGCGGCCAGCGACCGCGGCTACAGATTCCCTCGGCGTCGCCTCGACTTGATCAGCAGATTCCGTTAAAATAGTTCCCAGTTCCTGACCGATCTCCACCGTGGCGCCGACTTCGACTTTCCATTGGCCCATTGTTCCAGCGAACGACGATTCAATCGGATAAACCGCTTTGTCGGTTTCGACTTCGCAAAGTGCGTCGTCCAATTCAATGGGATCTCCCGGCTTCTTCAGCAATGCCACAACCTTGGCCGAGCGAATTCCTTCGCCCATGATTGGCACGGTGATGCTTTGCGTATTTGTAGCCGCGGTCGCCGGCCGCGGTTTTGGGCGAGCAAGCTCGGCTTCGGATTTGCCGCGGTCAGCGACCGCGGCTACAGCGCGTCCCTCTTTTATCGAAACTGATTTGCGAATTGCAGCGACGACGCATTCGACGTCGGGTAGCGCGGCGTATTCATAGATCGGATTGTAACCGATCATGACGTTGCCTTTGCTAACGAGAATTGGGGGACTCACCATCTTGCTCCAAAGATCGGTTTGCGACATCAGATGCGCGATGATCATCTGCCCCACACTACAGTTTTCGGTGTCTTCCTGGATAATGATAACCCGTCCAGTTTTTCGCACCGATTCCTCGACTGTCTCGCGGTCCCATGGGGAAATCGAACGCAGATCAATCAATTCGATACTCGCTTCATTTTCGATTTGTTGAATTGCTTCGAGCGCCTTCTCCACCGTGTTGCCCCAGGCAATCAGCGTCACGTTCGATCCAGCCTGGCGTTTGCGTGCTTTCCCAAGCGGGACCGCGCGAATCGCTTCCGCGCTTTCGTGTTCCGCCCAGAACATGTGTTTTGGAATCAAAAAAAGGACCGGATCCTCGCAGTGCATCGCGGTCCACAACAATCCTGCGGCATCTTCCGGCGTGGATGGAATCACCACCGAAAGGCCCGGATAATGCGCCAGCGCTGCTTCGTTTGCCTGGCTGTGCCATAAACTTCCGCCCGGCAGATACGCACCGTAAGGCGCATAAATCACCATCGGACATTTCCACTGGCCAAATGAACGCCAGCGCAGACAGCAGATGTTGGTCACCAGTTGGTTCCAACCGGGCCCGATGAAGTCGATGAACTGTAATTCGAAAACGGGGCGCTTGCCGTAAGAACCAAGGCCACACGCGACACCAAGAATGGTCGACTCCGCCAGCGGCGAATTGAAAACCTGATCCGGGAATTCGGTCGAAAGTTTCTGCGTCAGCCGAAAGACGCCGCCTTTCGGGTCTTCAATGTCTTCCCCAAAAATGATTCGACGTTTGTCGCGCTCGAGACCGAGCCGCAACGTTTTGTTAATGGTATCGCCAATGCGATATTTTCCTGACGGCAAAACTTCGTCGTTCAATTCTGGGAATTTTCCTGTGACCTCGAGGAAGAGTTCGTCAGCTGACGGGTCCTGCTCTTTTTCCGCATCCGAAAATTCGCGGCGAATCCGTTCTTTGATTTCGTTGTCGAGATTGGCGTAATCGGATTCGCTGATCAGTCCTTCCGCAATCAATTGTTCCTTCCATTTCTTTAGCGGATCGCATTCCGCACATCTTTTCAGCTCTTCCGCGCTGCGATAAAGCTTCTGGTCGTCGGAGCTGGTGTGACTGGAAAGCCGTTCCATCATCACCCAGAAAAAAACCGGTCCTTTTCCGGCGCGAATGTGCGCGAGAGCTTTCGCCGTCAGTTCATACATTTCCCCAACGTTGGCGCCGTCGAGTTCGCGCCAATCATTCGGTTGCACCACATCGAGCGCACGGGGATTGATTTTGCGAGTGGGACTACTGATGCCGTAACCGTTGTCCTCGACGACGAACAAGAGCGGCAATTTCTTTTCTTTCGCGAAACAAATAGCTTCGTAAAAATCGCCTTGCCGAGTTGCAGCATCGCCAACGGTTGCGACCACAACAGCATTTTTCCCATCCAGTTTGATTCCCCACGCTATCCCGCACGCCGGCAGAAGTTGTGAACCAGTTGGGGTCGGCACACTCCAGATGTGTTTTTCTGCGCAGCTGTAATGCGACGGCATTTGCCGTCCGTGGCTTTCGCCTTTGGCCTTCGCGAAATAATCAATGGCCAGCTGTCGCGAGCTGACTCCACGACCGAGTACCAGTGCGCGATCGCGGTAGAAGGGAACAATGTAATCATTCTCCTGCATTTGAATGGAAATGGCAGCGAGCGCTTCGTGGCCCATCCCAGAAACGTGAAAGTGACCTTTGCCCTGGCGATTGAGATTTTGCTCGCGCAGGTCACCATGCCTGCTCTCAAGCAGAATAGTTAAGAGTCGCAGTTTCTCTTCCTTGCTCAGTTCAGGCATAGACCAACTTTAAACGAAAACGAGCACGTGCTTTTTGCAACGCATTTCGGCAAGTTACGCTGTCGCAGATGCAAAACGAATCGAAAAAGTCCTGGGGTAGGGGAGTAATTGCCCGCTATCGCGAATATCTGCCGGTCAGCCAAGCGACGCCAGTCGTTACGCTCGGCGAAGGCTCGACTCCGCTAATCGAAACCCCAAAGCTTTCGGACCGGATTGGCGCCCGCGTTTTCGTTAAATACGAAGGCTTGAATCCGACTGGCTCCTTCAAGGACCGCGGCATGACTGTTGCAGTTTCCAAAGCGCTCGAACGCGGAGCTCAGGCTCTAATTTGCGCATCGACCGGAAACACGTCCGCCTCCGCCGCGGCCTACGCGGCGCGCGCAGGAATTCGTTGCGCCGTGATTTTGCCGGCCGGGAAAATTGCCAGCGGCAAAATGGTGCAAGCAATTGCCCACGGCGCGCGCGTCGTCTCCATCGACGGTAATTTCGATGACGCGCTCCGAATCGTTCGCGAACTCGGAGACCAGGGCGAGTTCGCTATCGTGAATTCAATTAACCCCGACCGGATCGCTGGACAGAAAACTGCTGCGTTTGAGATCGTCGATGAACTTGGAGACGCACCGGATATCCACGTTCTTCCACTCGGGAACGCCGGAAATCTTACCGCCTACGCCGCTGGATATTCCGAATACAAGAAGCTTGGCAAATCGCGTGGGCTCCCGCGCATGATTGGAATTCAAGCTGAACACGCCGCGCCGGTGTTTCATCGTCGCGTGATCGAAAAACCTGAAACGGTTGCGTCCGCCATTCGCATCGGAAATCCCGCGAGCTGGGAAGCAGCGCAGCGCGCAATCGATGACTCAGGCGGCGCAGTTGAGATCGTGACGGACCGCGAAATTCTGGAAGCGCAATCATGGCTCGCACAAACAGAAGGAATCTTCGTTGAGCCGGCGAGCGCCGCTCCAATTGCCGGATTGTTAAAATTGGCACGGGAAAAACGGCGCGACCTGATGCCGAAGGACTTGACTGTTGTTTGCACTTGCACCGGCCACGGTTTGAAGGATCCCGAGATCGTGTCAGCTAAATTTTCCCAGGCGGCGCCGGTAGCGCCGAACATCGAGGCCGTGCGCGAAGCGATCACGCGCAGTTGACAGAAAGCCGACCACATCGCAAAGCCTCGTCTGGCGTGCCGCTCCAGCTTTTATCAAACACCGCGATTTCACGATGCGCCTGATCGTTCAAAAATACGGCGGCACATCGGTCGGCGACGCCGCCAGAATTTGTAACGTAGCGCGACGCATTCTGGAAACGCAGCGCGAAGGTTGCCGCGTCGTCGCAGTCGTTTCAGCATTGGCTGGCGTGACCGACAATTTACTCAAGTTGGCGCGCGAAGTTTCGCCGCAACCGACCCCACGCGAACTCGATCTTTTGCTCGCCACCGGCGAATGCGCCGCCAGTGCGCTGGTCGCGATGGCAGTCAACGCGTTCGGTGGTCGCGCGGTTTCCCTGACCGGCTCGGAAGCAGGCATCCTGACCGACCGCACGCACACAAAAGCGAAAATCGCAAACATCAGTCCTCGACAAATCCATTATCTCTTGAACGAAGATTACATCGTCGTCGTTGCTGGATTTCAGGGGCAAACGAATGAGGGCGAAACCACGACACTTGGTCGCGGGGGCTCAGATTTGACTGCCATCGCGCTGGCTGGCGCACTCAATGCCGATGCCTGCCAGATTTTCACTGATGTGGACGGCGTATTTACCTGCGATCCGCACCTGATCGGTGACGCAAAAAAAATCGACGAAATTTCCTACGACGAGTTGCTGGAAATGGCAGGTGCGGGTTCCAAAGTGATGCAGTCGCGCGCCGTCGAATTCGCGAAAAAATTCTCTGTTCCATTTGAGGTCCGTTCCAGCTTCCACGACGCGGCTGGAACGCTGGCGAAAGAGGAGATGGCCAACATGGAAGATGTGGTTGTGCGTGGAGTCAGTGTCGACCGCAAACAGGCAAAGCTTACCGTCGACGATGTTCGCGACAAACCCGGGATCGCCGCCCGGATTTTCTCGACTATTTCGGAAGCGAACATTGTCGTCGATATGATTGTGCAAAGCGTTTCTGAACATGGGACGACCGACATCTCGTTCACGATCCACGAAAACGACCTCGATCTGGCGAAAAAACTACTCACGCCGATCGTTGCGGAACTTGAAGCAGCGCAGTTGATCGCCAAAAGCGGCGTCGCCAAGCTAAGCGTGGTCGGCATCGGAATGCGTTCGCACTCGGGCGTAGCCGCGAAATTCTTCGACTGTCTCGGCCGCGGCGGAATTAATATTCAGTTGATCTCGACTTCCGAAATAAAAATCGCGGTCGTTATTAACGAATCCGAGGCCGATCAAGCAGCACGACTAGCACACGAAGCATTCGGTCTGGCGCGACTCGGACCGGTGGCGACCACAATCTGAAGTTGTAGCCGCGGCGCGCTCGCGAACACTTTCGGAGTCGTCGGCCGCGGCCGAATTAGAATTGGTTCTGACCGCCTTAAGGTGGCGTCACTTTTCAACGCCTGACCGGATCCACGTAAAACTCGGGCACGCCTTCAATCCGCATTTTGTAACCAAAAACGCCGCGGATGACGGCAGCGCCGGGGTGATCAACGGGCGACCCGCGGAAACGATCGTCGACATTCGCTTGCTTCCACGCCGTCCCGTCTTCCAGTTCGATGACTGTGCCACCGCTCAAACCGCCAAAGCTGCCATTCACCCGGCTAACAATCAGATCCATTTTGGCCTTGGAAGTTTTCGCCGACGCTTTTTTAGCCGTCTTCTCGCGATCGCCCCTTAGCCAGCGATCAAGATTTCGCAGCTCTTCATCCGAAAGTTTGTCGAGGCCGGCCTTGTGAAACTCCTCCGGGGACATTGCCTGCTTGATACCGCCTTCGCCCTGGGCATGAAGATGCGGGACGGCAAAAAAGACAAGAGCGCAAAACAGCGCGGGGGCGACGAATGAGTTTTTCATAATGATGTGGCGAGGCTAGCTGCGCGATGCAGACCGTCAAGGGTAGCGCATGCGTCTCGCGTGTTGGTGAAGGCGTCCCGCGTTCGCGGACTTCCCTGCAACGATTATTTCGGTCATGCGCGTGATTTCTGAGGAGCACAGGCTGCTAGCCCTGCGGGTCCCGGCAGCTTGCCGAGACTACTTTCTAATCGCGGTGACTGCGCCAGAATG
>Ga0209376_1000460_pt1 | contig 44821 bp, 35 predicted proteins | sample GraSoiAngelo_134_FD_185891 | JGI IMG/M metagenome (GOLD analysis project Ga0209376, IMG submission 185891) | Grasslands soil microbial communities from the Angelo Coastal Reserve, California, USA - 14_0929_05_30cm (SPAdes) (version 2) | ecosystem: Environmental > Terrestrial > Soil > Grasslands ...
CCGCTTGAATCGGTCCAGGTGCGGCGGATTGTGGCAGCGAGCGGATTCGCGGCGCACCAAAAGAGGGCGCCAGTCGCGTCACGACGCTCGTGCGAAGCTGCGTGATTGCTCTGTCTCGCGCTGAAGTGTAGTCGCATCACGTGCCGCGGACTGACGGGCCGGGGAGCGCTGCAGCGAGAAGTAGCGCTTCAACGAGAGGAAGCGCTTCTCGTAAAGATGGTAGCTCAGCCAGCCGAGCACGTACGACAGCGACATGGTGACGGCCGCGAGCAGCAGGACGGACGGCAGCCGCGATCCGCCGAGCAGCGCCACCTCTCGCTGATAGAATACGGTCTTCCATTCGATCGCGCCCAACACGGGATAATGAACGAGGTAGATAGCGTAGCTGTACTTGCCCCACTTCCCGAGTGAGGCACGGCTCAGCATTCGGACCAGACGACCGGCGGGAGGCGCCGTCTGCGCCATCACGAGGAGGGCGCCGAACACCAGCGCGAGGAGCGGATAGGCGGCCACAGCCACGACGGGGTCGGTGACGAACAGTCCTCCCCGCCACACTGCCAGCGCACCGAGTGCGAGGCCCCCTGCGCCGAGTGCCAGGGGGGCGAAGGCGTTGAGACGCAGCAGGCCCCCCGGCGACCGGGCCAGGATGGCGAGCGCGGCGCCGGTCATGAGGCCGTCGAGTCGACCCGGCGTCAGTGTGTAAACCGCGCGGGCGTTGAGGGGGTCGTGCAGCACCAGGCCGAGGCGAAAGGCCAGACCCGCAATCACCGCAAGCGCAGCCACTCGCAGCAGGGTGCGCGGGCGGCACGCCCACACAATGAGCGGCCAGATCAAGTAAAACTGCTCCTCGATCGACAGCGACCAGAGGTGTGAGGTGAAGAGCGGTGTGCCGCTGCCGCCTGTCCGCGCCGCGAGCAGGTTGACCGCGTAGGTCCAATACCACCTCTGATTCGCCTGCAACGTGACGAACTCTGGGTTGGACCAGCGCACGAGCCACGGGAGGAGAACGAACAGTACCGTCAGCACGCCGTAATAGAGTGGGAAGATCCGCAGGGCGCGGCGCGCGATGAAGTTCGGCCACCAGCCGGGCTGGCCTCGCGTGTCGAGTAAGATCCCGGTAATGAGGAACCCTGAGAGGAGGAAGAACAGATCGACAGCGACCCATCCTGTGTACGCCACGGTGCGCGCCGCGACGTCGATGGGGAGGGTCGACGATCGCAGCGGCCCCGCGATCGCGTGGTTGAAGAACACGAGGAGGATGGCGACTCCGCGCAGTCCGTCCAGCACCGGCATGTGATCGCGAGGCGCTTGGGCAGCGTCTGGAGCGTGGGCTCGCGCGACCCTGGACAGGGAGCGTCGAACGGTTGTTATCGGAGTGGACACCTACGCCCCCCAGCCCGTCGGCCTGTTCGCAAGTGCAACATCCCTCCTCGCGTTGCTTAGGTGACTGGCCCGTTTCCAAGGGCAAAACGGATACCGCACGCGATCCATCGAGCGGTGGGTGGCCGCGGGTCGGCCTGCCGCAAATCGGTGCAAGTCCGAGCGGGGACGGATGCAGGTTGATGCGGCTACGCAACGTGGCCCCTCAGCGGAGCCGCGGGGAAACGGGCCACCATCGGGGCCGCCGGTCTCGTCCGCACCAGCGGCACTTCCCCGAATGGTCAGCTCAGTCGGCTCGCTCCCCGCGGACGCCCCCGCTGTAAGGGCCGGCGGTGTGATGTAATGCCGAGTGTCAGGAGCCCACCGAACTCGTGGCGGACCCGACTACGATCTCGCCGGTCTTCGCCCCCGTGAGCGCGTCTTGCAGCACCACGTGGATCATGTTCACCGTGATACCGGTGGTCGTCACACCGTCGCCCGATACGGTCTGTTCGTTCAACACGACGTAGCCGACCCCGGGCAGGGCGAACTGCGTATTCGGAGCCACCGCCCCATCGCCGACGGTCACGGGCGCGCCGGCGACGACCAGATCCTCAAAGGTGGAGCCGTTGGCGTTGCTCGCGGCACCGGTCGCGCTGCGGCTGCTGGTCGCGGCGGCGATCAGTTGCTTTGCCGTAATCAGACCGCTCAGGATATTGATGTCCGCCGCGCTCGCGATGCTTTGCGCGCTGGCGCCCGCGGTGCCAATCGCGCCGCTCGTGAAGCTATTCAAGAAATCCGACGACAGAGCGTTCGGCACGTTCAGCGCATCGGCGTCGGCCGCCGCCATGTCGCCGTCGGTCGCCGCGATCGCCGGCAGCACCGCCACGACCGACTGCGGCTGGGAGGCCAACGCCGTGTTGACGTATGCGCCGTAGGCCTGACCGCTGACCGACTGCGCTGCGCCCGCCGCGGCCAACCCTGCGGTGAGACCGCAGACGAGACCGAGTGCCGCCAGTCGGCTGGTCCATTGCATTGTCATGTATCGCATCAGTCACCCCTTCCTTTCTCAGTGGGCTTGGATGTTGCCGCCCGTCAACGGCGTCGGGCCGGTGTCCCCGTGTCCGTCCCCGCTGCCATCTGTCACGATCCAGATCCAGTCGGGCCCGGTGCCCGGGCTCGAGCCCGGCTCGCCATTGTCGCAGGCTTGGACGCCGACCGAGTGCTGATGCCAATCCCCGTTGCCATGCTTCGCGCGCATGGTCATGACGAGGTGGAAGCACTGGCCTCCTTGGTCGTTCACGAACGAATCGAAATGCTCGAACGACACGCTGTGGTACTTGGTCTGCGACGGGTGGTGCACGATTTCAAATTGCCCCTTGAGGACATTGCACGCGGCGTCGGCGTGAATGTTGAACCCGAACGTGACCTTCCCGACCATAGTACTGGCGTAGTCGGGCGGCGGGGGATCGATGCGGCCACCGCCGGTGAACTTTGAGACGGGGCACGGCTGCTCTTCGCCGCCGCCCCAAAACATCGGCCGATTGGGCGGGCCGACGGGGGTGGGTGGACGCTCGCAGCTCCACGCGACGATCGCGATCGCCCCCAGCGTCGCGAAGAACGTGATATCTGTCCGCTTGAACATGACGCTCGCCTCCGGGTGTTGTGGTTTGGCGAACGCGTTGCGAAAGCAACTGCGATGCCATTGATCGCGGCGCGCGGATGTCGTTGCGTTTCGCGGAGCTAGAAAAAATCGTCGCAACTCCGCAGCAGGGCGCGCGCACTGTTCTCGGGCTCTGCGGCGCTGCGTCGCGCACCAAAAACTTTCGCGCACGCCTCCAGAACCCGTTGCGCGCACGCCGCAAAGCGCCGCGTCGGCTCGGCGCCGGACCCCACCCCTCGTGCGGCGCGCATGCCTGGTCACGCGGCATGACGGTGGCCCCGGGTTTGCGGACTGACGGACCAGGCGGTTTTAGGAGGACCCAGATGAGCGATCGAATCCCGCAGGCCGAACTGCCGCTGGCACTCTTGGTCGGCGATCGGGAGCAGTCCACGCAGTGGCTCAAGAGCTTGCTTGAGTCCGGCGGCTACGCGGTGCTCCAAGAGCGTTGCGGCCGCCGTGCGCTGGAGCGAGCCCGCACCACGGAGCCAGACGTGATCGTCGCCGATGCCGACCTCACCGACCTGGCGGGTGTCGAGCTGTGCCGCCGGTTGCGCGGTGACCCCAGGATCAGCAGCAGCACACCCATCCTCCTGTCCATCTTCGAGCGGCCGCCGCGCGCCGAGCGCCTCGCCGCCCTGCGGGCCGGCGCCTGGGACTGCATCGCGCCGCCGCACGACGCAGACGAAATCCTCCTCAAGGTCGGTGCATACGTGCGCGCGAAACGCGACGCCGATGCAGCAAGAGCGGATGGACTGCTCGATCCGGTGACCGGACTGTACAACCGTCGGGGGCTCGCCCGACGCGCCCGCGAGCTCTGGTCACAGGGGCGCCGGGAGCGCCGCCCGCTCGCGTGCGTGGTCTGGGCGCTCGACGTGGAGCCGGCGGAAGCGGTCGCGGTCGACCAGCGCGTGCCAAGCGTCGTGATGCGCTGTGTGCGCACGCTCCAATCGGCGGCCCGGCTCTCGGACGTGATCGGCCGGCTCGGCCCGACCGAGTTCGCCGCACTCGCACCCGGTACGGACGCGCTTGGTGCGCAGCGGCTCGCCGCGCGGCTGGCCGCGTCCCTGGAGGGCGGCACGCCGCGCCCGGTGGCAGTGCGCTGCGGGTACGAAGCCGTGGCCAACGCCGGGGACGCACCGCTCGACCCGCTGGACCTGCTGGTGCGGGCCTCCGGCGCCCTGCGCACGGGAAAAGCGGAGGCCGGTTGGTCGCTGCGACGCTTCGAAAACGAAACCGGGATCGACGCGGCGTCCGCCTAAGCCACGAGCGGCCGGCCTGTGGGACCGCTGCGCCTGCCGCTTTCCTCATCCACTGCCTCGTAGCCGGGCAAGTAGTAGGAGTAGTACGGGTACCCGCCGCGCGGGGGCACGTCGTTTAAGATCGCGCCCAGCAGCCGCAGGGGCAGCCGCTGGAGTGCCTCGAGCTTCGACGCCGCGACCTCCCGACGGCTGTAGCCGGTGCGGAGCACGAGCGCGAGACTCTGGGTCAACATCCCGAGGATCAGGGGGTCTACCCCCGCAGCGAGCGGCGGACTGTCGATCAGGATGACGTCGTAGCTCGAGCGCAGCGTGGTCAGGAGCTGCGACATCGCCGCCGAGCCGAGCAGCTCGGGTCCGTTGTACGCGCGGACGCCGCATCCGATCAGCGAGAAGGCCGGGTATGGGGTCGCCTGGACGATGGTGTCGAGCGAGGTCTCACCTTGTAGGAAGTCGGTCAGACCGGGCCGTCGCCGACCGTTCAGACGGCGGTGCAGCACGCCGCGCCGGATGTCCCCGTCAATCAGCAGCGTGCGGTGCCCACCCTGCGCGAACGTGTGTGCGATATTCGCCGAGAGGAACGACTTCCCGTCACCCGGCTCCGGACTCGTGATCGTGACGAGCAAGGGCACGGTCGCTCCATGGGCGTACACCAGATTCAGGCAGATGCCGCGCAGCCCTTCGACCACGGCGGCGATGTCCTCGGGCGACCGCTCGTTCCCGTGACGTCCCGGCACTCCCGTCAGCCGCAGATGCGGCACAGCGCCCAGGATCGTGAGGCCCATCTCCCGCGAGACCTGGTACGGATAGCGGACGCGGGGGTCCCCCCGATCGACTAAAACGGCCCCGATCATCGCCAGCCCCAGGCTCCCGAAGAAGGCGAACAGAATGACCTGCGGCGCCCGGTTTTTCACGGCGCGCTGGGGCACCGCCGCCGCATCGAGCACGCGCACGTCCGGGACGCTGCTCGCTACCTCAACACGCGCTTCCTGGTAGCGCTGTTGCAGCGTCGTGTACAGGGTCTCAGCCAGGCCGGCCGCGCGCCGCAGGCGCGCTTCCTCGATGGCGCGCGCCGGGATCTCGCGCAGGTTGCGCGAGTCCGCGGCGACCCGGCGGCCGAACTCGGCCTCACGCGCCGCGAGCTCGCTCACGAGCGCGCGCGTGAGCGTGGGGATTGCCTGGCGCTGGAGCGTGGCGATCTGTTCGGCGAGCCGCTGCACGGGCGGATACAGGTCGGCATAGCGGTAGCGGAGCGCCCGCAGCTCGGCCTGCTTGGTAGTCAGCTCCTTCAGGGCTTGCGACAGCTCGGCGCTCCGCTGGACCGAGCCGACGACGCCCAGCGCGTCGGCCGAGAGACCGGAGTCGCCCGCCTGCGCGAGCAGCCGCTCGAGCACGTCCCGGTCGCGGCGCGCCTGCTCCCGTTCGAGCTGCATGTCGAAGAAACTCGTGAACAGGGGATCGCCGGCCCCGCTTGCGGCGGCGCCCGCAACGCCGCTCGCGCTCGGCCCCGCATGGTCCGACGGCAGCGTGATCGTCTGCACCCGGAACCGCTCCAGCGCGGCCTCGGCGTCCTGCAAGTTCTGTTGCGCGTACTGGACCTGGTCGGCCAGGATTTTCGTTACCTCCTCGAGCTTCTGGCGCTTCAATTCAGACGCCACCTGCGCGTAGCGCTGCACGATCGCGTTGACGATGGCTGTGATCCGCGTGGGAGAGCCACCCTGCAGCTCCACCCGCAGGAAATTCCCGTCCACGTCCGGCCGGACCAGGAGCGCCTCGCCGAGACGCCGCGCCGCGTCGCGCGGTGTGGCCAGGGCAAACTCCACGTTCCGCCCCGGCGCCAGCACACCGGGGCCGGGCGCCCAGCGGAAGCCCAGCTTGCTCCCGATCGAATCGCCCACCGCGCCCTGCTCGAGCGCGCTGCCATCGGCCGTCGTCAGGGCGTAGCCACGCCCCGCGGGGTCCACGGTCAGGTGGTAAACACCGGGCCGGTACTGCTCGGCGAGCTGAAACGCGGAGAACGCCGCAGCATCCCCCGGCGCCTTGACCTCGAGGCACAGCTGCTGGGCGCGGACGACTTCGTCCAGCACGACATAGGAGGTGAGCAGGTCCAGCCAGGCTCCTCGTTCCAGCAACTGGGTCGGCCGGATCGGGCCGTGATCCGAGCCGCGCCGATCGGTCTGGTCGATCCAGATGGTCGCCTGCGCAACGTACTGGGGCTTGAGAAAACGCGTGGCTGCTACACCCGCCGCCGTTCCGACCACGGTCACCGCGGCGATCAGCCATCTGAAGCGGACCACGGCATTGAGGATCCGGCGCCAATCGAGCTCACCGGCGGGATCGAAATAACCCGCCCCGGCGACTGCGTCGGGCTGCCGAGGGGGCGCGAGCGCCGGTGAGTTGAACGGCGTGGGGAGCTTGCTCGTGGTCATCGCTAGATGCGTTTCCTCCGTCGTCGTGATGCGTCGTTTCGCGAGCAGCGTTGCAGGTGCTGCACTGACGCCCTCAGGCAAAACCGATACCGGCCACGGCGCCACGCCACGGGCGCGCGATGCCGCAAATCGGTGCACGCCGAGGCCCTAAGTGGATGCAGGTTGGTGCGGCGGACGGCGGCGGGGCACTGCTGCGAGGCCGCGACAGGGTGGCCCGAACCCTGCATAAGGGACCCTCAAACCCGAACAGGGAATCACTGCAATGTCTACGGCACTTGCCCAGAACCACCTGAGCCGGCCGGGCGCGCGAGAGGACACGAAGGACCTCGGCGCGCGGCTGCCGATCGCACCCGAGGTGAAGGCCCGCGTGCGGATCGTGGTCGTGGACGACGAGCACACGCTGCGCGAAAGCTGTGCGGCGGTGCTGCGCCACGAGGGTTACGATGTGACGGTCTGCGGCCGCGGCCAGGAAGCGCTCGAGCTGTTGAAGCGGCGAGCCTTCGACATCGTGATCGCGGATCTGTACATGTCGCAAGTCGATGGCCTCGTGCTGTTGCGGGCGGCGCTCGCCACCAATCACGACACGATCGTGATCGTGACGACGGGGAACCCGAGCGTCGAGTCCAGTGTCGAGGCCCTGCGCCAGGGCGCCTTCGACTACCTCCCGAAGCCGTTCTCGGCCTCGCACCTGCAGGTCCTGGTCGGGCGCGCGGCCCACGCCCTGCTCGTGGCCCGAGAGAGCCGCGACCAAGAGGAAGACCTCGAGCGGGGACACGCCCACAGCGACAAGATCACGCTCCTGGGCACCGCGCCGGCGTTCCGCCGGGCGATCGAGCTCGCGCGCCGGGTCGCCCCGACGGACGCCTCGGTGCTCCTCACCGGGGAGAGCGGCTGCGGCAAGGAGATGATCGCGCAGTTCATCCACGCCCACAGCCGGCGTTCCAGCCGCCCGTTCGTGGCGGTGAACTGCGCCGCCCTGCCCGAGGGGCTGCTCGAGTCGGAGATGTTCGGCCATCGCAAGGGCGCGTTCACCGGTGCCGTGCGGGACAAGCCCGGCTTGCTGGAGACGGCGCACGGCGGCACGCTGTTGCTGGATGAGCTCGTCGACATGCCGAAGCCGATCCAGGCGAAGTTGCTGCGCGTCATTCAAGACGGTGTGGTGCGCCGGGTGGGAAGCGAGTCGAACGACGCCGTCGTGAACGTGCGGTTCATCGCTGCCACCAACAGCAACCCAGAGGCCGCCGTCGCGGCAGGCACACTCCGAGAGGACCTGTACTATCGCCTCCGGGTGGTCCCGATCGAAGTGCCGCCGCTGCGCGAGCGACCGGAGGACATCCCGCTGCTGGCGGAGTACTTCCTTTCCACCTACTGGATCCGCCACCGCAGCAAGGGCGCGCCGTTCCCCAAGCTGACCGACGCGGCGATCCGGGCGCTGTGTGGCAACCCATGGCGCGGCAACGTGCGCGAGCTGCAGAACGCGATCGAGCACGTAGCGGTGATCACGGAGCCGGGCAGCGAGATCCAGCCCGAAGACTTACGGCTCACGGGCGACGGAGAGGCACCCGCCGCCAACCCGGCGTCGCTGATCTCCACATTGCTCGAGGAGAGCTATCATGCGGCGCGCGATCGGGTCATCGCCCAGTTCGAGCGGCAGTACCTCACGTGGCTCGTGAACCGCGCGACCGGGAACATGTCCAAAGCCGCACGCATCGCGGGCGTGGACCGGACCACACTGTATCGGTTGATGGAGCGCCACGGACTGCAGCGCAGCCCCAGCACCGGCTGGGTGACCGAGCGCGAGGTGCCGGCCGAAGAGCCGGCGGACGCGCCGCCCGAGGCGGGCGGCCAAGTCGCGTGACACCGAGGAGCGTCATCGCATGAGGACGAACACCGCGGAACAGCTCGACTGGCCGGCGCCCAGCGCCGCGAGGGCGCCCGCGCCGGACCCCGAGCCGGACGACCTCGCGTCCTGTCTCGCGGGCCCCAACGGGCAGGACCTCGTCGTGGAGTTGGCGCACGACGTCCGCTCGCCCCTCGCGTCGATCCTGTTCGTATCGGAGGCGCTGCAGAATGGCCAAGCCGGCCCGGTGACCGACAGCCAACGCCGTCAGCTCGGGCTGATCTACAGCGCGGCGCTGAGCCTCTGCGCCACGGCGAGCGATGTGGTCGAACTGGCGCGCGGCGGGAATCGGCTGACCGACCGGCAAGCCGCACCTTTCTCCATCGCCGAGATGTTTGCCTCCGTACGCAGCATGGTCCTGCCGCTCGCCGAGGAGAAACGGCTCGAAGTGCGGCTGGTGCTTCCGGTGCCCGAGCGGCGAGTCGGACACGTGCGCGCGATCTCGCGCGTTCTGTTGAACCTCGCCACCAATGCGGTGAAGTTCACCGACGCGGGGGAAGTCGAGATCATGGCGCGGCCGCTGAGCGCCACGCGCCTGGAGTTCTCCGTGCGCGATACCGGCAACGGCATCGATCCCGTGACGCTGCGCACGCTGTACCAGCCGTTTCGCAAGACGCCGTCGGGGCTGCGCCACCAATTCTCCAGCTCCGGCCTTGGGCTCGCCATCTGCCGCAAGCTCGTGAGGGCGATGGGCTCCGAGCTCCAGGTCGAGACGCGCCTACAAGGGGCCACCCGGTTCTTCTTTCAGCTCGACCTCCCGCCCGCTACGACCGGCGCCTAACAATACTCGGCGCCGTCGCTATCGCTCCACACGCGATGCCCGAGCGCGACGTGGCAGTGGCACGGCACACGCCGACGCGCAGACATTAATCCCTTGATCACCGGCCGGTAGCAGCGACGGCGCTCCGCGACGGCACGGCCCTTGCCCTCTGGGCAGGCTATGACGACGGCGTTCCAACCCCAGACGGCGGCGCGACGGCACGTCTCGCTGGTTTATCCCGCTTCGCTCCGCCCCATCGACCGCGAGCGGCCGGGACGGCGGGTGCTGAACATCGTGGCTGCCCTCGCGGGGATCGTCCTCGCGCTGCCGCTGATGCTCGTCATCGCCGCGTTGGTGAAGCTCACGTCGCGCGGCCCCGTGCTGTTCCGGCAGACACGCATCGGGCTCGACCGTCGCTCGCTGTCTCGGGCCGGCGGCAACACGCGCCGTCGACTCGATATCGGCGGCGCGCCCTTCACGATCTACAAGTTCCGCACGATGCAGGTCGCACGTGAGAATGGCGAGCGACAGCGGTGGGCGAAACCGGAGGACGACCGCGTGACCCCGATCGGGCGCGTGCTGAGGCAGTTTCGACTGGACGAGCTGCCGCAGCTGTTCAACGTGCTGCGGGGCGACATGAACGTCGTCGGCCCCCGCCCCGAGCAGCCGGCCCTCTTCGTGTACCTGCGTGAGCAGATCGAGGGCTACCAGCGCCGTCAGAGGGTGCGCCCCGGCATCACCGGCTGGGCGCAGGTCAACCAGGGCTACGATTGTTCGGTCGACGACGTGCGGCGGAAGCTGACGTGTGATCTCGCATACATCCGCCGCCAGTCGGCGCTCGAGGACCTGAGGATCATGCTCCGTACCGTTCCAGTCATGCTCTTCCGGCGCGGAGGCTGGTGAACTGCGCATGCGATACCTGATTACCGGAGGGGCGGGCTTCATCGGCTCGCATTTGGCACAGCATCTCGTGGGGGCCGGCCACGACGTGGTCGTGCTGGACGACCTCTCGACCGGCCGGCGGGAAAATCTCGTCCCCGTGGCGGACCGCGTGCACCTGATCGTGGGCAGCGTCACGGATCCCGACACCTGTCGTCGTGCCCTGGACGGCGTGGACTGCGTGCTCCATCAGGCCGCAGTGACGTCCGTCGAGCGCTCCGTGCGAGAGGCCCTCGCCACGCACGGGGTCAACGCCACCGGCACGGTGAACCTGCTGCTCGCGGCGGGGGAGGCCGGCGTGCGCCGCGTCGTGTTTGCCGGGTCGACCTCGGCGTACGGGAACCCCGTCGGGCTGCCCAACTCAGAGGATGATCCCACGCGGCCGCTATCGCCGTACGCCGCCTCCAAGCTCGCCGCGGAGCAGTACTGCCAGGCGTTTCACGCAACCTACGGGCTCGAGCCCGTCGTGCTGCGCTATTTCAACATTTTCGGACCGCGCCAGGACCCGAATTCCCAGTACGCCGCCGTCGTGCCGCGCTTCATCACGATGGCACTGCGCGGCGAGCGACCCACGATCTACGGCGATGGCGGCCAGACGCGGGACTTCGTGTACGTCGCCAACGTGGTCCACGCCAACTTGCTCGCGAGCCGGGCGCCCGCCGCGCAGGTGGCGGGACAGGTCTTCAACGTCGGCTGTGGCCGGAGCATCAGCGTGACCGAGCTGTGGCGTTGCATCCGGGACTTGGTGGGTGTGGACCTCGAGCCCGTCTACGTCGCGGGGCGCGCCGGCGAAGTCCGGGACTCGCTCGCCTCGATCGACAAGGCGCGGGACCTGATCGGCTACCAGCCGTTGGTGAGCTTCGAGGAAGGTTTGCGGCGGACCGTCGCCCACTACCAGCTGGCCGGGGTGGGACGTCGGCGGACGGAGCCTCGCGGCGTGCGGCGGGCGCAGCTGTTCGGCGCTTCCAACGTCAGCGTGGACTGACTCACTCCCCAGCCACGCGGTCGAGCATCTCTCTGAGCTCGTCCAGGCTGAAGGGCTTCCGCAGCACCGGGCGCTCCGAGCGCAACAGCTGGTCCCGCGTCTGCACCGAGATGGAGTCGCCGGTCGTAAAGATGACGCGGCGCTCCCCGCCGCCTCCCTCCTCCCGCAGCCGCTCGAACAGGTCGAACCCGGTGTGGGCCTCGTCGAGGTGCACATCCACGATGAGCGCGTCGTAGCTGGCCGACTTGGCGAGCTGCCGCGCGGCTTCCTCGTACCCCGGCACGCTCGTGACCTCGTGCCCGAGCCGTTTGGCGAGCAGCACCATGCCGCGCCGCACGCTTTCCTCGTCTTCGACCACCAGCACCCGGAGCGACCGCTCCGGGGGTCGCGACCCGGCTGCCGCCGGGTCGGCGGCGCGGGCGGTATCGATCGGCAGCTCGAACGCGAGCCGCGCGCCGCCCCCTTCGATGTTCTGCATCCACATCCGGCCGCCCATCCCCCGCACCAGCCCGAAGCTGATCGCCAGGCCCAGCCCGGTTCCCTCGTCTCCCTTCGTCGTGAAAAACGGCTCGAACACGCGGTCGAGGATCTCGGGCGGCACGCCGGGGCCGGTGTCCTCCACCGCGACCAGGACGTGGTCGTCGGTGCGTTTGGCGATGATCAGCACCTGGCCGGGCCGGCCGCTCGCTTCGACCGCCTGCCGGGCGTTCACGACCGCGTTGAGCACGACCTGCTGCAGCTCCTGAGGATCGCCCATGACCGCCGGGAGGTCGTCGGGAATGGCCACCGCAGCGCGGACGCGAGCCTTCTTCAGGGCGGAGCGCTGCAACGACAGTACCCGTTCGACGGTCTCGGCCAGGTCGACAGCGGCGTACGCGCGCGGCCGCTGGCGCGCGAAATCGAGCAGGGTCCGCACGATCCGCCCGGCGCGCATCGCCTCGGCGCGGATGATGTCGGCGCTTTCCTTCAGGTCCGCCTGATGCGGGTCAACAGCGAGCAGCTCCGCGAACGCCGCGATCGCCGCGAGCGGATTGTTCAGCTCGTGCGCCACCCCGGAAACGAGCGCGCCGAGCTGTGACAGGCGATCGGCCTGCAACAGCTTGCGCTGCAGTAGCATCTCGCGCGATACGTCCACCGCGAGAAACAGCAGCTTGGGGGATCGCTCGATCGGGTCCACGTTCACGATCACCGCCTGCACGTCGCGCGTCGCTTCACCGGCGGGCTCGAGCGTCAGGTGAAACTCCTGGCCCCTATTCACGGCGTCGCGCAGCGCCGCCGCCAAGCTGGCATGCTGGTCCGTGGGGGCCCAGTCCGTGAGAGAGCGACCCCGGACGGATGGTGTGTCCGGCACGTCGAGCAGCCGTGCCCCTTCGGGATTGGCATCGAGAATCTGGCCGTCCGCCGTGAGCACGAGTGCGGGTGTGGGAAGCGAATTGAAGAGCTGCAGGTAGAGGCGCCGCTCCACCTCGAAGGCACTCAAGAGGTGGGCGGCCCGGGATTCGGGGGGCAACTCATCGCGCACCCGCTCGAGGGCGATCACCAGATGGCTGTGGGGGCCCCGTGTTACGCGTGCCTCGAGCGCTGTGCCCGCTGCTTCGGACGCGGGCGCCCGCATGAGGCAGCTCCGTGGTTGGCCGTCGGCGAGCACCTCGTGCAGCACGCGCTCAACGTCGGTCCCCTTGGCCGTCGAGAGCGCGACCCAGAAGTTCCGGCCCAGCGTCTGGTCGCTCGCTAGGCCCGTGACCCGGGCCGCGCCGGAGGACCACTCGGCGATGGTCCAGTCGGGAGCGACTGCTACCACGCCGATGTCGAGACTATCGAACAGCGCCTTCGTGTCCATAACGATCTGCTCGCCCCCCCCCCAAAAAAAAATGCCCGGTTGGCCGGATCGCGGGCGCAACGGGGCCTGGGGTCTTCGGGATGCGGAACGTCCGAACCGCTAGGTACCAGGATGGCGAAGCCGGGTTCCCGGGTCAAGATGATGCGGTGACGCAACATGCGGCCTGCGTCACGGTGCCGAACCCCTCAGCCGAGCAGCTATGCCCTATATTGGAGCGCGAACCTCCAACCGGAGGACCTATGCCGAGGATGTGGCTGGCAGCACTCGCCCTGATCAGTCTCGCCGCCTGCGGCGGGAGCTCCCCGCGGAACGCCGCCAGCGCGGGGACCAGAACGCGGACCGCTCATGGGGCTTCCAGGGCCCAAACCTCGACAGCTAAGTCCCGGGAGCAGCAGTCGAAGGCTAAGCGCAAGACGTCGGCCAAGCCGGACACGGCGCAGCGCAATCCGCTCGTCAACCACTAAGCGTGCAGACACCAGAGCCCCGTGAAGGTCGCGGGGCTCTTGGTTTCGTCACTGGCACGCAGGCTGGTGCAGCTGGATGTTGCCGCCGCTGAGCGTGCCCTCCGCTCTATAGCTGTAGCCGGCGCCGGATAGTTCGATCGCGAAGGTGTCATCGCGTCCTGGCTCGCCGTTGTCCGCAACGTCCACCTGGTAGGTGAACCCGCTAAGGCCATTCACCTCGGCGGTGCCCGTGATGCGCCGCATCGTGGGAAACGTGGCGTCCGGGGTAGTGTAGCCGGTCACACCAGTGCCCTTCACCTGCGGGCCGTTCGAGCCGTGATCGTTGTAGGTCAGATGACCCCAGAACGTGCCCTGCTTGATGCCGCCCGCGACGCCGAAGTTCGCTTTCGCCCCGGACGGGGTCCCGGTGATCCAGCCGCCGCCCGTGATGAAATCGGCCGGCGTGCACCCGGGCGGGGGGGGTGGAGGCGGGGCTGGTGCGCAGGTGATGTCCGCATGCGCCGAGGAGATGATCACGTCCGCGACCCCGTCCACGCTGACATGGAGGGCATTGACCGTGATGTCTCCCGAGCCGGCGCTCGTCTGCTCGTTGATCACCACCTTGCCCGTGCCATTCGGCAGCAGCACGGTCTGGTTCGGCGTTCCGTCGACCTGGATCACCTGCCCGTTCACGGACAGGCGGGCGATGTGCGAGCTGCCGCTCGCCGTCGCGCCGCCATCGGTGCACATCGCGCTCGCGCGCGCCTCCAGAAAGCCGGCCGAGATACTGTTGGTGCCGACCGTGAGGGCCAGCTCCGCCACGGACGCCTCGGACCGACTGGCATTGCCCTGGCCCACGCTCGTCGCGTGTAGCACTTCAGCCGTGAGCAACCCGGGCACGCTGGCGTCCAGGAGCGATGCCTCCCTGGCGCCGCCGGACGACGGCAGGGAACCGGCATCCACGAGCGTGACAGCGGCGGGAACGGGACCGAACAGCTTGGCTTGCACTACCGTGGCGTGACCGCTGTAGCTCGTCGCCTGCGTGGCCGACGGCGCCGTCGCGTCCGTCGCCAGCACGGGTGCGGCTGGATGCGGGCGCTCCGAGCACGCGAGCGCCAGTGCTACGGCCGCGAGCACGCTTCCACGCAGTGGTGCGTTCCATCGAATCGCCATAGTCGCCTCCCTGATGAGAGGAGTGCACGAGAAACGTGAACGCCCTGCATAGGAAGCAAGGGGGGTGCCGCGCTGTGGCGTCACCGCAACCATGGGGAGCGCGTGCGACAGGTGCGCGGTGGCGCATCAATGTGGGGCCCGCCGGGGTTGCTCGGCGACGCCATTCGAGGCGCGTCGCCCGGCAAAATGTCCGACGCGCCTTGTCAGAGTCCCGGGGTAGGGTCTGTAGTACTTTTCCGACGCTGCGATGGCGCAGCGGAGGGCGAAGGGACGAGGTGATGCTCGATCGCGTAGCGGATGATGGCCGCGTTGCTCCTCAGCTTGAGCTTGTCGAGGATCCGGCTCCGGTACGTACTCACCGTCTTTGGGCTGACGCCCAGCTCGGCGGCGATTTGCTTGAACGCGATCCCGGAGCCGAACATGCACAGCACCTGGTACTCCCGGTGTGAGAGCGCATCGTGCCCGGGGGTCTTCCCTCTTTCACTGAGGTTGGAGATGAGGCTGCTCGCGAGCGAAGGGCTCACGTAGGACGCGCCGCGCGCGATCTGGCGGATCGCCTCGAGCAATTGCCGGCGCGAGTGATCTTTACTCAGATATCCTGCGGCGCCCGTCCCCAGGATGCGCAAGGCATCGGGATCTTGCCCCTGCACGTTCAGCACCAGGACACGGCACCGAGGGTGGCGGCGGTTCACGTCGCGGATGAGCCCGAGGATCGTCGGGGTCCCGAGGAACAGGTCGAGCAGCAGCACATCCGCTTCCGTTGTCCGGGCCTGCTCGAGCACCTCGTCTCGCGTCGCCGCCTCCCCCACGACCCGCATGTCGGAGCACTGCGCGACGAGACGCTTGAGCCCCTCGCGGACGACCAGCCGATCGTCCGCGACGAGCAACTTGATAATGGCGGGGGTCGTGTGACGCGGCGCTGTGGACGGGATCGTGAGTGCCCTCGAATTTCGCAAAGCAACGGCCCCGTTGAGCCGTTCGCGGGCGCAACGGGGCCAGGAATACTTTCGGACCCTTGAGATTAACGACGGGCGCACGGCCGTCAAGTGGAAACGTGCGGCCGCGATTCTGGTGAGGCCTGTCACCACGCGGGGGCAGTCGGCGAGTCGACACCACGGCAAATGTCGAGTACAGGAAAGAGCCCGGCTGGGGGACGTAACCGGAGTGGGGCTCGCGCTTCACCATCAGTGGGCCTGAGTGGAGTTGAACCACTGACCTCACGCTTATCAGGCGTGCGCTCTAACCACCTGAGCTACAGGCCCTGCAACAGCCTGGCGAGTCTGTCGACCTGCCGCACCCCGCAACTCCGCTCCCCAACTTAGCAACCGGCCCCGCGCCGCGGTACTGTATGACCTCGGAGCGCGGCCGCGTCAGGCCCGGCGGAGCCTGAGCCGACTGGCTGAGCCGGTCGGTCGCGCGCTACCTTACGCGCGGCTCACACAGCGGTCAATGTATGGCTCGCGCCAACCTGGAACAGGAAGTCCTCGAAGAGCTGCGGCGGCGCAAGGTCGGCTCCCTCGTCCTCCAGTTCACCGACCTGCTCGGAGTGAACAAAGCGGTCGAGCTGCCCGCTAGCCGATTTGAGCGAGCGCTCGCCGGGCAGATCGCCTTCGACGGGTCGGCGCTGGAAGGGTTTGCGCGGACCGAGGAGGCGGACGCCCTGCTCGTCCCCGACCTCACGACCTTCCGCGTCTTCGCCTGGGGCATGGGGGCTCCGCCCGGCGGGGAAGCCGGCGGCGATCCGGTCGGACGGCTCATTTGTGATATCCGCTACCCGGACGGCCGGCCGTTCGAGGGATGCCCCCGGACCGCGCTGAAGCGCCAGATCGATCTCGCCGCCAAAGCCGGGTTCGTGATGCGGGTCGGGAGCGAGGTGGAGTTCTTCATCTTCGATGGGGCGGACGACGCCGGGGTCTCCACCCGCACCGCGGACCGGGGCAGTTACTTCGACCTGCAGCCGCTGGAGCGCGGCGAGCAGGTCCGGCGCGCCATCGCCAAGGTGCTCGAGGACATGGACCTCGATCCCGAGTCCCTGCATCACGAGGTCGCGCCGGGCCAGCACGAGATCGATCTCGCACCGGCCGACGCCCTCACGGCGGCCGATCGCCTCGCCACGCTCCGCACCGTGGTCCGCAGTATGGCGCTGCGGCACAGCATGCTGGCGACGTTCATGCCCAAGCCCCTCTTCGCCCGCAGCGGCTCCGGTCTCCACACGCACCAGACGCTCCTCGCCGAGGGGAAGAACGCCTTCGACGACCGTAGCGCGCCGCTGCATCTCTCCCAGGTCGCCCGCTGGTACGTGGGCGGGCTGCTGCACCACGCGCGCGGCTATTGCGCCGTGACCAATCCGCTGGTGAACTCGTACAAGCGCTTGGTCGCAGGGTTCGAGGCGCCGGTGAACGTGTCGTGGTCGACGCAGAACGTCTCGCCGCTCGTCCGCATCCCGGCGGAGCGGGGGGACGGGGCTCGCTGCGAGAATCGCCTGCCCGATCCGGCGGCCAACCCCTACCTCGCCATCGCCACGCAGCTCGCCGCCGGCCTCACGGGCATCAAGGAGCAGATCGATCCGGGCGATCCCGTCAACAAGAACATCGCCCGCATGAGTTATCGGGAACGGCGCAAGTACCGCATCGACGATCTGCCGCGCGATCTCCACGAGGCCCTCGACTACCTGGAAAAAGACCGCGTCGTGCGCGACGCGCTGGGGGAACACATCTACGAGCGGTACATCGACGCCAAACGCGGCGAATGGGAGGAGTACATCGAACGCGTCAGCCCGTGGGAGGTCGAGCGCTACATGGGACAATACTGATCGGCGGCGACCACCAGAGGCTTTGAACGACGACGGCCAGCGTGTGCGTACGCTGGCCGTCCACTGCGCCGTGTTCCGGGCCGGGCCCCCCCGTCACTCCCAGTCCCGCCGCGGAGTCTTCTTCGGCCGGAACTCCTCGTCTTCCTCGTCGTCGAATTCGTCGTCCAGGTCGTCGTATTCGTCGAGGTCGTCCAACTCCTCCTCGTCAAGCTCGTCCTCCTCCAGCTCGTCGTCGAAGTCCTCGTCCAGGTCCTTGTCCTCTTCGAAGTCTTCGAACTCTTCGTCGTCGAGACCGTCGCTGCGACGCTTGAGCGACCAGTCCGACGTCTCACGGGACAACATTGTCACCCCCAGCTGAGGTTGCGGTTGATGGCGTGAACGAGCTATCCGGTGCTGCCTTACGACTCCTCGGCGGCTCGCGCGTTCCGGGCGAGCTTGCGACGCTCGGTGGCGCCCAGGGCCCGCTTGCGCAACCTGATGGACGACGGCGTCACCTCGATTAGTTCGTCGTCCTCAATGTATTCGAGCGCGAGCTCCAAGGTGATCTGCCGCGGCGGCTCCAGAATGATCATTTCATCCGACGCGGTCGTCCGCATGTTCGTCAGCTTCTTCTCCTTGGAGGGGTTCACGTCCATGTCGTCGGTCCGGACGTTCTCCCCCACGATCATCCCCTCGTACACCGGGTCACCGGGTTTGACAAACATCGTGCCCCGCTCCTGCAAATTGAAGAGCGCGTACGCCACGACCACGCCCTGCCGGTCCGCGACCATGACCCCCCGGCTCCGCCCCGAGATCGGTCCCGCCCACGGCCCGTACTCGTAGAAGCGGTGATGCATGATTCCCGTTCCCCGGGTGTCCGTCAAGAACTCCGAGCGATACCCCAGCAAGCCCCTCGCCGGCAGCTTGAACCGCATCCGCACCATGCCCACACCCGGGTTCTTCATGTCCAGCAGGGTCGCGCGGCGCGGGCCCAGCTTCTCCATCACCACGCCGAGGTAGCCCTCTGGGCAATCGATCATCAGCTCCTCGTAGGGCTCGAGCTGCTCTCCGTTCGGCCCTTCGCGCGGGATGATGCGCGGCCGGCTGACCTGAAACTCATATCCCTCGCGCCGCATCGTCTCCATCAGCACGCCGAGGTGCAGCTCGCCGCGTCCCGACACGGTGAACGTCTGGGGGTCGTCCGTCTCCTCCACCCGGAGGGCCACGTTCCGCTCGAGCTCCCGGAACAGCCGCTCCCGCAGCTGCCGACCGGTGACGAACTTCCCTTCGCGCCCCGAGAACGGCGAGTCGTTGACCTTGCAGTCCACCGAGATCGTGGGCTCCTCCACTGCGATCCCCGCGAGGCGCTCGAGGTGGTCGGGCGCCGTGATCGTCTTCCCGATCTCCACGCCGGCGAGCCCCGCCAACGCCACGATCTCGCCTGCGGCGGCCTCCTCCAGCTCCACCCGCTCTAGTCCCTCGAAGCCGAACAGCTTCACGACCCGCGCTTGCTCGTACGCCCCGTCCCCCAACGGCCCCGGCGCCCCGAGCGGCAGCACCGCGACCGTGTCACCGACATGCATGCGACCCCGCTCGATCCGCCCGATCGCGATCCGCCCCAGATACGAGGAATAGTCGAGCGTCGAGACGAGCATCTGCAACGGCCCGCGCGGGTCCGCCCGGGGTGCCGGAATCGTCGTCAGGATCGTCTCGAACAGCGGCTTCAGATCGGTGCCCGGCGTCTGGAGGTCGAACGTCGCCGTCCCCGCCCGACTCGAGGTATAAAGGAAAGGGCAGTTGAACTGCTCCGGCGTCGCTTCCAGCTCCAGGAATAGCTCCAGCACCTCGTCGTGCACGCGCAACGGCTCCGCGTCCTGGCGGTCGATCTTGTTCACGAGCACGATCGGCTTCAAGCCCAGGCCCAGCGCCTTCCCCGCCACGAAGCGCGTCTGCGGCATCGGCCCCTCGGCGGCATCCACAAGCAGGAGGAAGCCATCCACCATCCGGAGGATCCGCTCCACCTCGCCCCCGAAGTCCGCATGCCCCGGCGTGTCTACGATGTTGATCTTCGTCTCACCCCAGCGTACCGCGGTGTTCTTGGAAAGGATCGTGATGCCCCGCTCCCGCTCCAACGGGTTCGAGTCGAGCACCCGCTCGGTCAGCAGCTGGTTGGCGCGGAACACCCCCGCCTGGCGGAGCATCTGGTCCACCAGCGTGGTCTTCCCATGGTCGACGTGGGCGATGATGGCGATGTTGCGGATCTGCAAGGGGCTACGTCCTGACGGTGCCTATGTGAGGGGCGCAGTATAGGAAGGTGGTCTCGAAAAGACAAGCGGTGGCGTCACACGCACGTCGGGTCCCGCTCCATCTGCACCGTCACATGCTCGATCCCCAGGTCGCCCAGGCGCCCCTGGACCGCCTCGAGCACGCGCTGGTTATCGGCGGGGTTCTGAACCACGAGGTGCCCGCTCATGGCGATCACCCCGCTGGTGACGGTCCATACGTGCAAATCGTGCACCGACGCTACCCCCGGAATCGAGGTGATGCGGTCGTGCACGTCGGAGAGCGCGATATGCGCCGGCGCCGCCTCGAGCAGCACATCCGCGCTCTCCTTCACGAGGCGCCAGGCGCTGCCGAGGATGAGCAGGGAGATGAGAATCGAGATCAGGGGGTCGGCGGCGAGCCAGCCGGACAGCAGGATGACCGCGCCCGCGGCGAGCGCCCCGAACGAGCCGAGGGCGTCGCTCAGCATGTGGAGATAGGCGCCCCGCTCATTGAGCGAGTGGTCGTGCCCGCGGTGCAGGATCGCAGCGCCCGCGAGGTTGGCGATCAGTCCGAGCGCGGCGACGGCGACGAGCAACGCCCCCTGGACCGGGGCGGGATTGCGCAGCCGGTGCAGCGCCTCGACCGCGACGCCGATCGAGATCGCCAGCAACGCGGCACCGTTCACCAGGGCCGCCAGGATCTCGAGCCGCAACAGCCCGAAGGTGCGCTCCGCCGTGGCCGGGCGTTGAGCCACGTAGGCCACCCCGAGCGACAGGCCGAGCGCGCCCACATCGGCGAGCAGGTGGCCGGCGTCGGCCAGCAGGGCGAGCGAGTGCGCCACCCAGCCTCCGACCGCCTCCACGAGCATCACCATGCCCGAGATCCCCAGCACGAGCGCCAGGCGGCGCCGGCTTTCGGCGCGCAGCGGCGCGCGGTGGGTGCACTGGACTTCGAGAGGGAGCGCAGACATCAGACGTCAGACATCAGTGGTCATGGCGAAGGTCTGACATCTGATGTCTGACGTCTGATGTCCGGATGCGGATCGTCTCCGCGTGCCCCGGCAAGCCCTCGGCTTCCGCCAGTGCGATGATGTGGCCCGCATCTTGTTCCAGCCGTCGCGCCGAATACCCGACTACGCTGATCCGTTTCACGAAATCGTACACTCCCAGCGGCGAAACATATCGGGCGGTTCCACCGGTGGGCAACACGTGTGACGGGCCGGCGAGGTAGTCTCCCACCGGCTCGGGCGTCGCCGCCCCGACGAAGATGGCCCCCGCATGGCGGATGCGGCGCGCCACCGGCCACGCCTCGCGCGTCAGGATCTCGACGTGCTCAGGGGCCCGCCGGTTCGCCACCTCGAGGGCGGCGTCCAGGTCCGGCACGACCACGACGACGCAGTGGTCGGCGAGCGAGCGCTCGACGATCGCCTTGCGGGGCGACTGGGCGGCCTGGCGCGCCAGCTCCCCCTCGAGCGCCACCGCGAGTGCCGGGCTCGTGGTGACGCACCACGCGCACGCGTCTTCATCGTGCTCCGCCTGGGCGATCAGGTCCGCGGCCACCAGCCGCACGTCGGCCGAGTCGTCTGCGATGACGAGCAGCTCGGTCGGTCCGGCCAGCATGTCGATGCCCACCTCGCCGGCCACCTGCCGCTTCGCTTCGGTCACGAACCGATTGCCCGGACCGACGATCTTGTCGACGCGCGGGATGGTGGGCGTCCCGTAGGCGAGCGCCCCGATCGCTTGCGCGCCGCCCACGCGCCACACCCGGTCCACGCCGGCGAGCCGCGCCGCGGCGAGCACGACGTCGGGTGTCCCCCCGCCGCCCCCCCGTAGCGGCGGCGTGACCATGACGATTTCCGCCACCCCGGCTACGACGGCCGGGACCGCGTTCATTATTACCGTCGACGGATACGCGGCTTTGCCCCCCGGGACGTACAGCCCGACTCGCTCGAGCGGCACGACCCGCATTCCGATCTCGGTGCCGTCCTCAGCGCGCTCGAGAAAACCCTCGTCCACCTGGCGCGCGTGATAGTCCCGCACGCGCCGCACCGCGGTCTCGAGCGCGGCGCGCACCGCGGCTGGGATCCGGTCGAGCGCGTCCTGACAGCGCGCCGCCGGCACCTCCCACTGCTCGGGCGACACATCAACACCATCGAGCCGTTTGGTGTGCTCGCGGACGGCCGCATCTCCGGACGCGCGCACGTCGTCCAGGATCGCGCGCACCGCGCGTGCGGTGTCCGGGTCGGCCCGAGCGCTGCTCGGCAGGTGGGGCGCCAGCACCTCGTACGGCGGCGCTTGAAGTCGAGTGACCACCGGCTAAGTTCCCGCCTCTATGCCCGGGCCTCTGTCGCAGTCGATCGGCCTGCGCCTCATCGCGGTCGTGCTGCTGGTTCTCGCCAACGCGTTCTTCGTCGCGGCGGAGTTCGCGCTCGTCGCGGCGCGGCGCACGCGCATCGATGCCCTGGCGCGGCGCGGCGACCGGAAGGCTAAGACCGTGCAGACGGCGCTGCAAGATCTCTACCGCCAGCTGTCGGCGGCGCAGCTCGGCATCACCGTCGCCTCGATCCTCCTGGGCTACGTGGCCGAAGACACCGTGGCGCACCTGTTCCGCGACTGGTTCGCCTCGCTCCCCCCGTTCCTTAACTTCCTCACCCGCGGGGGCGTCGCGTCGGTGGTGGCGGTGGCCCTCATCTCGTTCCTGCATGTCGTGTTCGGCGAGCAAGCGCCCAAGGCCTGGGCCATCACCTATCCGGAGGGTACGAGCCGCTGGATCGCGGCCCCGCTGATCCTGTTCTCCTGGATCACGCTGCCGTTCACGGGGCTGCTCAACTGGAGCGCCAACCGTGTCGTCCGGCTGCTGGGGATCCGGAGTGCGACCGCCGAGCTCGAGCGGATCCACTCCCCGGAGGAAATCCGGATGCTGGTCGAGCAAAGCCGTAAGACCGGGCGTCTCGGGGCGCACGACGCGCGTCTACTGGAAGGCGTGTTCGAGTTCAGCGAGAAGACGGCGCGCGACGTGATGACACCCCGCACCGACATCGTCGCGCTGCCGATTGACCTCTCGCTGGAAGAGGCCGCCGACCAGGTCGCCGTCGCCGGGCGCTCGCGCTACCCCGTGTACGGAGAGACGCTCGACGACATCGTCGGCCTGGTGCACGCGAAGGACATCCTGGCGGGGCTCCGCTCGGCCAAGGGTGGCTCGCTACGCGCGGTGCTGCGGCCCGCCGTGTTCGTGCCCGGCACGCGGGAGGTGGAAGACGTCTTGGCGGACATGAAGCGTCAGAAGATTCATCTCGCCATCGTGCTCGACGAGTTCGGGGGCACCGCCGGCCTCGTGACGATGGAGGATCTGCTCGAGGAGATCGTCGGCCAGATCTACGACGAGTACGACCGGTCCAGCGGGGACACCCGCGCCGCCCCGGGAGAGGGAGCGCCGCTCCTGCCCGGCGCGATGCCGCTGCGCGACGTGAACCAGACCTACGGGCTCGAGCTCGACGAGCGGAACTACACGACGATCGGCGGCTATCTGTTCGGCACGCTCGGCCGGCTCCCCAAAGTCGGTGATCGCGTCACCGTCAAAGGCGGCGCGTTCGAGATTGTCGAAATGGACGGCCGCCGAGTCGGCGCCACCCGCCTGGTGCAACACACGGCGGGCGAAGGAGCCGCGCCGTGACGCGACGGTCGTCCATCGCGCCGATTCCGCCCGGCGCCCTCGATCTCGCGGGCGACGCCGTGCGTCGCCGGCGAGCGCTCCAAAGCCGCATGCTCGAGCGGCTCGAGGCCGCTGGCTACGAGGAGATCATCCCGCCCACCTTCGAGTACGCCGAGGTGTTCGTGCGCGCCGGCGGGGGAGAGGTGGCCGACCGGCTGATCCGTTTCCTCGACCTGGACGGCAGGCTCCTGGCCTTGCGTTACGACTTCACCTCCAGCGTGGCCCGCCTGGCGGCGACCAAGCTCGCCGACCGGCCGACGCCGCTGCGCCTGAGCTACGCCGGCAAGGTGTTCCGTCAGGAGCCGGAGCGAGACGGTCGGCGCCCGCGCGAAATCCTCCAGGTGGGGGGTGAGCTCCTGGGCGAGGACGGCGTGGCTGCGGACGTCGAGGTGCTGCGGCTCGCGCTCGCGCTCGTGGGCTGCGCCGGCGTGGCGGAGTTCCAGCTGAACCTCGGCCACGTCGGCGCCCTGGCGCCGGCGCTCGCGGCCCTCGCCCCCGACGAGCGCGCAGTCGTGCGACGCCTGATCGACCGGAAGGACGCGGCGGGGCTCGCGGCGGCGGCGCCGGGCACGCTCACCGAGCTGCCGTTCATCATCGGCCGGCGCGACGCCCTCGAGCGCGCGGCGCGCCTGATGGCCGCCTCCGCCCCGAACGAGGGCGTGGCGCGGCTCCAGGCGATCGACGCCGCCCTGTCCGACGGCGAGCGGCGTCACGTCGTGTACGACTTCGGCGAGGTGCGCGGGCTCGACTACTACACCGGGATCCACTTCGAAATCTTCGTCGCGGGCGCCGGGACGGCCGTCGGGGCGGGCGGCCGCTACGACGACCTGATGGGCCGTTTCGGCCGCGCTCTCCCCGCCGTCGGGCTTGCGATCGATCTCGACGCGCTCGCGGTGGCGGCGCCGTGACGGCGCGCGTCCCGCTCACGCTGGCGCTCCCCAAGGGGCGCCTGCTCGAGCCGTCGTTGGCGTTGCTCTGGAAAATCGGCGCCGCAGGGTCGGAACCATCCGGCACCCGCAAGCTGCTCGTCCCGTCGTCGGACGGCACGCTCTCGCTGCTGTTCGTGAAGCCCGCAGACGTTCCGGTGTACGTCGAGTCGGGCGCCGCGGATGTGGGCATAGCCGGCACCGACGTCCTGCGCGAGACGGAGGCCGACGTGCTCGAGCCACTGGCGCTCGGGTTTGGCCGCTGCCGCATGGTCGTCGCGAGCCCGGCGGAGGTCCTCTACCCCACGCTCAGCGGCGGCGTGACCCCTCGGGTCGCGACCAAGTACCCGCGGCTGACGCGTAGCTTCTTCGCGGAGACAGGTCTCGGCGTGCAGGTGATCAGCGTGAGTGGCAGCGTCGAAGTGGCGCCGTTGCTCGGGCTGTCGCACTGGATCGTGGATCTGGTCGACACCGGCCGCACATTGCGCGACAACGGCCTCGTCCAGCGCGCGACGATTCTGGACGTCGGCGCCGTGCTCGTGGTAAATCGAGCGAGCCAGAAGCTGCGGCTCGAGGAGCACCAGCAGCTGCTCGACCGGCTGCAGGTTGCAGTCCAGTCGCCTTTAACCCCGGGGCATCGCCCCGGGGTCAGCCGCCCCTAGCCACGTTCGGGCCGGCTGACCCCGGGTCGGTGGCCCGGGGTCGAGCGTGCCCGCCCCGCCAGCTCGACGGCCAGCTCGAGCGCCGCCCTCATCGAGCTCGGGTCGGCGACGCCCCGTCCCGCGATGTCCAAGGCGGTGCCGTGATCCGGCGCGGTCCGCGGGAAGGGCAGTCCCAGCGTGACGTTCACGCCCTTACCGAAAGCCGCCACTTTCACCGCGGTCATGCCGACGTCGTGATACGGGGTGAGCACGGCGTCGAACTCCCCCCGCAGTGCCCGCACGAACACCGTGTCGGCGGGCAGCGGGCCGGCCGCGACGAGGGTCTCCGCCGCGGGGCGCAGCACCCGGTCGTCCTCGTCTCCGAACAGCCCCGATTCGCCCGCGTGCGGATTGAGCGCGCACACCGCGAGTCGCGGGCGCGCGATGCCCCACCAGTCCCGCAGCGCCGCTTCCGTGATCCGGCCGGTGCGCACCACACGCTCCGTGGTCACGGCGCGCGCCACGTCGCGCAGTGGGAGATGAGTGGTGACGAGCACGACGCGGAGCGTCCCGGCGGCGAGCATCATCGCGACGTCGCGGTCGCCAGCGAGGTGTCCCAGGAACTCCGTAAGGCCGGGGTGGCGAAAACCCGCGAGATGCAACGCGTGCTTGTGCACCGGCCCCGTCACGATCGCGTCTGCTTCGCCCCCCAGTGCGAGGCGTACGGCTTGTTCCACCGCGCTCACTGCGATCCGGCCCGCTGACACCTCCCCCTCGTCCCTCCGCCAGACGCCGACGCCGATCCGGCGAGCCGCCGAGATCGGCGCGATCTGATTATCCGCTCCGATCAGCGCGATCTCCGCCTCGAGCGGATGCCCGGCGAGCGCTTTCGCCACCACCTCCGGCCCGATCCCGCGCGGGTCGCCCAGGGTCACGGCGAGGCGCGGGCGGCCGGTCACGGCGCTAGGGGCGGAGATCGACGTAGGTGGTGCGCCGCAGCGTGTCCAGGTAGTGCTGCACCGTGAGCTGCTGGCCCAGGCTCTCGCGGATCCGGTCCTTCACTTCGTCGAAGCTCAGCTCGCCTTCCGGGAGCCGCTTCGTGAGCTCGAAGACGACGAACTTGGGCCGCTTCGAGTCCGCGCCTATCTCGAACACCGGCTTCAGGCCGGGGACGCTGTCGCTGCCGATCGCCCGCTGGTAGTCCGGCGGCAGCTGGGACAGCGGCAGGTCCGGCACGACCTTGCCCTCCTCGGGATCGCCGTACCGGCGCGCCAGCGAGTCGAACGAGGCGCCCCGGAGCAGGGCGTCGTGCACCGAGTCGGCCGCCCGGCGCGCCAGCGCGATCTGCGCGGCGGAGATGGTCGGCGTGATCAGCACGTGGCGGGCGAGCACTTCGGCGGGCTGAACGCGCTCCACCTGGATGATGTGATAACCGAAGTCGGTGGGCACGGGATCGGAGATGTCCCCCGGCCGCAGCCGGAACGCGACGTCCTCGAATTCCTTGACCATCACGCCGCGGCGGAACCACCCCAGCTCGCCCCCCTGCTCTCGGGAGGCGCTGTCGGCGGAGAACTGCTTCGCAACGTCAGCAAACTTTGCACCGTGGCGCAGCACCACGACCAGCGACTCCGCCAGCTGACGCGCCCGCGCCTTGGCCGCGGAATCGGGCTGCGGCGCGATCACGATCTGCCGAAACGAGATCGCTGCCGGCCGTTTGGGCTGGCGCGCTTTGTTCTCCTCCCAGAACTGCCGCAACTGGGCGTCGGTCGGTGGGATGGGTCGCAGCTTCCCCTTCTGGCGCAGCTGGTCGAGCAGCCGCTGCTGGAGGATCGCGCGACGCTGCTGGTCCGCCAGCCAGCGGCGCCATTCTTCCTCGGACAGAAACTGGGCGGCGCGCAGCTGCGCTTGGAAGTCGGCGGTCGAGCCGAACTGTTTGCGCACGTTCTGCACGGTCTGCTCGACCTGGTCTTGGACTTCCTGGTCGGTGACCTTGATGGTCGTGTCGCGTTCCGCCTGCTGGACTATCAGCTCCTCGTCCACCATCTGGCTGAGCACCTGGCGCCGCACTGCATCCCGACCGGCGGAGTCGGTGGGCATCTTCAGCCCCTGCGCCTGGGCCAGCACCAGCTGCTCCTCCACCTGTGAGGCGAGGATCGGCTTCGATCCCACGATCGCGACGATGCGATCGACCGGGCGAGCGCTGGCCCGCTCGCCCTGCGCCTCCGCCCGTCGGGGAGCGCCAGCGGCGACCGCGAGTGCGACCAGCGTCAGCCGGGCGGCACGCACTTACGGCGCCGCCTTCCGCTTCGCGCTGTCGGCCGGCGGCGTGGGTGCCGGCCCGGGCGCGGGCTTGAGACCGGTCCCGCTGCGGCGGGTGGTGGAATCGAGTTGTGCGCGGATCGCCTGGGCGCGCTCCAGCGCCTCCGAGACGCCCGCTCCGTTGACAGACCAATGTTGCCCCGGCCGCAGCGCCAGCGCGAGAAACGGCGGCACCGGGAAGAATTGGGCTGCCCCCTGCTCGAACACGCGACCTAGGTAGTCGTTCACGCGCTTCATGGCGAGCTCGATCCGCGCCGGCTCCGCTGCCGCGGAGTCCTTGAAGAGCTGCGGGGACATCGCGAGCAGGTTCTCCAGGATCGTGAGCGCCGAGTCGTGCTGGGTCCTGAGCCCCCGCCAGTCCTCCGGAGTGAGCCGCACACCGGCCGAGTCGACCTCCCGCAGCAACAGCTCGCGCTGCGCCAGGTGGCGGACGAAATCCGTGAGTTGCGTCTCGTTCGCCGCGGCGATGCCGTTCAGGTCGCGCGGGTCGATCGCGTACAGCCAGCGCGCCAGCTCCCCCACGCGGAACGTGCCCCCCCGGTACGTGGCGAGCTTGCGAGTGTCATCGACCGCCGCGCCGATGTCCTGGATCGTCTGGCGCACCAGCGCCGCGGCGCCGGACTCGACCTTCAGGTTTCGCTGGGTCGCCAGGCCCTCGACGTACGCCGAGTCGAAGCGCGCCGCCATGGCCGTCTCCAGGTCCGCCCGGAACGAGTCGCGCGCTTCCTCGAGCGGCGGGCGGCGAATGATGTGGAACCCGAACGGAGAGCGAACCACGCCGCTCATCCCGCCCGGCGCCAGCTGCCACGCCACGCTGTCGAACGCCGGGACGAACCGACCGCGCCCGACCGTGCCGAGGTAGCCGCCGCGCGACTTCGAGCCGGGATCCTCCGAGTAACGCCGCGCGAGCTGAACGAAGTTGGCGCCGTGTTGCGTCGCCTGGCGGAGCACTCCTTCCGCCCGCTGCTTCTTGTCCTGCTCGACCTTGGGCGCGCTGCCCGGCGAGACGCTGATCAGGATATGCTGAAACAGCCGGACGTCGCCCGCCCGGAAGGCCGAGTCGGTTTGCCCCCCGGTGAGGCTGGAGCGCGCCGTGACCAGCTGGTCGTGATAGTGCTCCCATCGCACCTGCGCTACGTTCGGCCAATTGGCCTGGAGCACCAAGGTCGAATCAGCCATGTTGCGGCCCCGGGCGAGCTCCACGGCGAACACCGCGTAGTCGAGGTAGATGGTTGTGAGCCCCGTGAGCGCCTCCGGCCGGAGCGGCACCTTCTTGGCCCGGCCGGCCAGATCGGCCAACCGCGTCACCGTCAGCGTCTGCCCGGCGGCCGTCCCCGCCACCTGGGGATGCGCCGAAAACGCATCCCGCAGCGCGTTGCACCCCGCCAAGGCGAGCATCACCACCACCAGACCCCACCGTCGCATGCCGTCTCCTTTAGGCGTGAGAGTCCTGCAGGACCGCTGTGAGGGCACGTACCAGCCCGGGGCCGATGGCCTCCCCGCCCAGCCGGCGGAGTCGCAGGGACAGCGGCACCGACCGCCGTACCTCCGCCTCGAACTGCACCGCGTCGAGCGCCACCGTCAGGCGGGCGAGGCGTGGTTGCGCTTCTCGCCGAAACGTGAGCCGCGCCTCGTCGCCCTTGACGAGGACCATCTCCAGTCCCGCCTGGGCGCCAAGCGCGCGGAGCTCGGACACGAGGAGCAAGCGTTGCGCCTCGTCGGGGAGAGGCCCGAAGCGGTCGCGCAACTCCTCGCGCACCGCCTGAATCTCGCACGGCTGCTCGGCCCGCGCCAGACGCCGGTACAGATCGAGCTTCGCCGCCGCGTCGCCCACGTACGAGTCGGACAGATGAGCCGGCTGGTCCAAGATGACTTCCGGCGCCGGGAAGGTGCCGCGCCCGGCGCCCCGCTCCCCGTTCTTCAGCGCCGCGACGGTTTCCTGGAGCCAGCGCAAATACATGTCGAACCCAACGGCTTGCGCGTGCCCCGACTGCTCGCCACCGAGCAGGTTTCCGGCGCCCCGCAGCTCGAGATCGCGCAGCGCGATGCGATATCCCGAGCCCAAGTCGGTGTGGTGCTCCAAGACGCGCAACCGCTCCTCGGCATCGGCGTCCACCAGATCCGGCACGAGCAAATAGCAGTAGGCTCGGCGGTGGCTCCGTCCCACGCGCCCCCGCAACTGGTATAGTTGCGCCAGACCGAGCTGATCGGCGCGGTTCACGATCATCGTGTTCGCGTTCGGGACGTCGAGCCCCGACTCGACGATCATCGTGGAGACGAGGACATCCACCTCCGCCCGAACGAAGCGCGCCATGACGTCGTCGAGCTCCGCCTCCTTGAGGCGACCGTGCGCCACCGCAATGCGTGCCCGCGACGGCGCGAGCGCGCGCACGCGCTGGGCGATCGTGTCGATCGTCTCGATGCGGTTATGCACGAAGTACACCTGCCCCCCCCGATCGAGCTCGCGCGCCACCGCCTCTTCGATCAGACCGTCGTCCCACGGCTCGATGAATGTCACAACCGGCGAGCGGTCCTTGGGCGGCGTCTCGAGCAGCGTCAGGTCCCGCAGTCCGGCGAGCGACAGGTGCAGCGTGCGGGGGATGGGCGTCGCGGTGAGCGTCACCACGTCCACCGCGAGCTTCAGCGCCTTCAGGCGCTCCTTGTGCCGGACCCCGAAGCGGTGCTCCTCGTCCACGATCAACAGCCCGAGATCGTGGAATCGGACGTCCCGCGACAGCAACCGGTGCGTGCCGATGACCAAGTCCACGTCCCCTCGCTCCAGCCCCCCCACGACCCGTTTGGTCTCGCCGGGGGTGCGGAAGCGGGACAGCACCTCGACTGTGACCGGATAGTCGGCGAGCCGCTCCCGGAACGTGCGGCCGTGCTGCTCCGCGAGAATCGTCGTGGGGGCGAGCACCGCGACCTGCTTTCCGGCCTGCACCGCCTTGAAGGCGGCACGCAGCGCCACCTCGGTCTTACCGTACCCGACGTCGCCGACCAGCAGCCGATCCATCGGGAGCGCCCGCTCCATGTCGCGCTTCACTTCCTCGGACGCGCGTCGCTGATCGGGTGTGTCTTCGTACAGGAAGGCGGACTCGAGCTCGCGCTGCCAGGCGGTGTCGGGCGGGAAGGCGAACCCGGCCGCGACCTGGCGACGGGCGTAGAGATCGAGGAGCTCGGCCGCCATCTGGCGGATGGCGGCCCGCGTTTTCTCCCGCTGGCGCTGCCAGGCCGTCGCGCCGAGGCGGTGCAACTTGGGCGGCGGAGCGTCTCCGTTGCCCGCCGCGCGGTACGGTTCGAGCTGGTCCAGGCGGTAGAGCGGCACGTTGAGGCGGTCGCCGCCTTCGTATTCGACGACCGCCACCTCGAGCGTCCCCCCTTCGGAGCCCACCGCGATCGTCTGGATCCCGCGGTACCGGCCGATACCGTGCTCGAGATGGACCACGTAGTCGCCCGGTTGCAACGCCCGGGCGGCCGCTGCGGACGCCTCGCGGTAGCGCCGCGGCCGCCGCAGGCGCCGCGCCCGCCGGAAGATCTCATGATCGGTGAGCACGCGCAGCGACGGCAGCACGAACCCGCCGTCCAGCGCTCCGATGGCCAGCGTGGCCGCCTCGGTCCCCAACAGCTCCTCCAGCCGCTCGAGCTGTCCTTCGTTGTCGCACAGAATCACGGTCGGAGGCCCGGCAGTCAGCAGCCGGCGCAGCCGCTTGATGTCGCGGTCCACCGGCTCGGGCGGGCTCAGCGGGAAGCGGACCGCCGCGTCCGGCGCGCCGAGGGCGAGCCGCGCGAACGCCGCCAGGCCCGCGCGCCAGCGGGCGGGGTCGACAAAGATGTCCTCTCGGGCCGGCGGCTCCTCGCCCAATCGCCGGGCGACCTCGAGGTGATGTTCCGCCTCCGCCCAGGCGCGATCCACTTCCCGGTCGAGCGCCGACTCCTGATCCAGCACCAGCAGCGCATCGCTCGGCAACAAATCGAGTAGCGACGAGCGGACCGTGCCCCCTTCGCCCTTCCCGCTGCTCTCGGTTCTCACAGGGAGGATCGTGACCCGCTCGATCTGCTCGGCGGACCGCTGGGAATCGAGATCGAACCTGCGCAGCGAAGCGATGTCGTCGCCCCACCACTCGATCCGCGCCGGCGCCGCCATGCCGAACCCGTACACGTCGAGGATTCCGCCGCGGACGCTGAACTGGGCGACCTCCGTCACGGTGGGAACCCGCGCGTAGCCCATAGCCTCAAGCCGCCCCACGACGCTGCCGAGCGACCCCCCTCCCTCTTCCCCCTTCCCCGTTCCCGTCTCCAGCAGCAGGCCCATCGCTCGCAGGCCCTCCGGCACCCCCGTACGCTCCGCGCTGGCGCGCGCGGTCGTGATGAGGATGCGGACGCTGCCCGACAGCAGCGCCGCCAGCGTTTCGACCCGTTCGCCCGCGATCTCGACGTGCGGCTCCTCTGCCCCGAGCGCTTCCCGTTGCGGATACAGCACGGCCGCGTCGCCCGCGAGGGCGCGGGCGTCCGCCAGCCACCGCTCCGCGTCCGTCGGGGTCGGTGCGACCACGACGAACAGGCGCTGCGGCAAGCGACGGGCGACGGCGGCGATCAGCACTGCGGGACTCGATCCGGGGAGCCCGGCGACGGCGCGCCGGCTGCCACGCGCGGGTAGCTCCGCTGCGAGCGCCCGCGTCGCGGGCAGTTCGTCAAAGCGGTCGACGAGGAAGGCGAGCGACATCAGGGGGTGAGGGTCGCGACGCCGAGCTCCACCGCGGCGACGAGCAGCGCGAGCGCGAGCAGCAAGCCGCTCACGTCGGCCCGGCGCGTTCCGGCGAATCGCTCAGCGGCGAACCGGGCCTCGTCCAACAGCTCGGCGCCGATCGTCCCGCGCACGAGCTCCGCGGCGGCGGGGGTCAGGTCGGATTCACGCGGATCAGGCCCCGACACGGTCGCCCCGACGGTGTCGGCCCCGCGGATCTGGAACGCGACGCCTGGGGGACCCTCGCTCTCGGCGACCGGTGCCTCGCCGCGCGCCAGACGATTCACCAGCGCATCCACGAACGGCACGAACGCCGGGGAGGCGGGGAGCGCCGTCCACGCGGTGTCGAGACGGCTGCCGAGCAGCAGCACGTCACCATCGGCCACCAGCCACGGTTCACCGTTCACGCTAGCGATGACGACGCCGCCGACGCCGCTCCCCCTCTCCCCATCTCCAATGTCCTCCAGCCGATACCGCCGCGCGACCGGGATGCCGCTGACGCCCGCGAGACTCGCCGTCGCGACCGGCCCCGGCGTCCCGGCCGCGCCGAACCGCCAGCGTGCGCCGCGCGTCGCGAGCGCCCGGTTCGCTTGACCGACGAGAGCCGGATCCCCGGGCGGCAGCAGGACCGTTTTCCCCGCCTCGCTCTGCAGCCGCTCCCCTACCGCAACGTCGGCACCCTCGACGACCCGTTTTCCTTGCTGCAGCACGGCCAGCGCGGCCGCGATAAACGGGCCCGCGGCGGGCTCCGCCCGCACACCGGCGGGCGGTGCCACCCGCCACACGAATGCCCGGCGATCATCGCTCCGCAGCTCGTCGGGATCGAGCGCGACGTCGCCGACCCACCAACCGGGAGCCACGCTGGGCAGCGGAATCGGCACGCTCGCCCCGGGCGCCGCGAGCATTCGTCCCACCGTGCGACCCCGCAGGCGCACCGTCAGGGGCGCCGGGCCTGCCCCGGACGTACCGCTCAGTGTGACCCCGAGGACACCGTCCGTTACACGGGCCGCGGCCACGCCCCGGTTCAGCGACGCTTGCCCCAGGGGCGCGAGCGCGAGCACCCCCACGCCGCGCGGCACGCTCGCCCGGCCCTCCCCGAACGCCGTGCGCTGCAGATCGCTTACGACTTGCACCTCGCGCCAGGGAAGCGGCTCCGCATTCACGAGCCGCACCGCTCGCGCGACCGCGGCGGTGAGGTCGAGGCGCCGCCAAGCGGGCTCGGCCGAGTCCACCGTCGCGAGCAGGGCTTCGCGCGAGCCGGCGCGAGCCACGCCGTCTGCGAGCATCAGCCACACGCGGTCCGCGGCGGTCGCGCCCGCGATCGACGCGCGGGCGACGCGCTTCAAGCGTGCCAGCACCGGGCGACCGTCCACCACCGCGCCGGCGGATGGGGAGTTGTCCAGAATCAGCACCAGCGCCGTCGGCTCGTGCGCTCCCCCCGCCCCGGCGCCGCCCCCACGGGATTGCACGAGCGGTCGCGCCGCGGCGATCACGAGTAGCGCGATCAGCGCGGTCCGCAGTATGAGCAGCAGCAGATGGCGCAGCTTCAGCCGTCGCGCGCTCTGGCGCTCGGCCTCGGTCAAGTAACGGATCGGGGGGAACTCCGCGTCCGGAGGCACGCGGCGCTCGAGCAGATGCAGCAGCGCGGGGATCGCCGCAGCGGTGAGCCCCACGAGCGCCCACGGATGCAAGAAGGTCACGCGAGGAGACGGAGCGCCATGCCGAACGGCAGGTCGGTCAGCACGTGATGATAGGCGATCCCGTGCCGCCGACACGCGGCGCGCCACGCCGCGACCTCCCGCGCCACCGTTTCGGCGTACGCCCGGGCGAGCTCGCGCGGCCGTACCACGACGCTCGCCGGAGACTCAGGATCCCGAAAGCGCACCTCTGGGGGACCCGACAGCTCGGCCTCCGCGGGATCCATCAGGTGGACCACGATCACGTTGTGGCCACGATGGCGCAGGTAGCGCAGCGCCGTGAGCGCGAGCGCGCGGTCGAACAGCAGGTCGGAGACCAGCACCACGAGCCCGCGGCGCGCCAGCAGGCCCGTGAGATGCAGCAGCGCCGTCTGAGCGGCCGTGCCGCGGCCGTCCGGCGTGTCGAGCAACCCGCGCACCAGCCTCAGCCATTGCCCCGTCTTCACCCGGGCAGGGATCACCTGCCGCACGGCCTCGTCGAACGTGATGAGCCCCGTGGCGTCGCGCTGTCGCAGGAGGATGAGGGCGAGCGCCGCGGCGAGGCGGTCCGCGTAGGCGCGCTTGGTGAGCCGGGTCGGCGCACCATGCCACGCCATCGAGCGGCTCGCGTCGACCAGAATCATCGCCCGCAGGTTCGTCTCTTCCTCGAACTGCTTCACAAACAGCCGGTCGGAGCGCGCCAGGATCCTCCAGTCGAGGTAGCGGGGCTCGTCTCCCGGCTGATAGGCGCGATGCTCGGTGAACTCGACCGAGAAGCCGCGGAACGGCGAGCGGTGGATCCCGGCGAGGAAGCCCTCGACCACGCCTTGGGCGACGATCTCGATCCCCCCCAGGCGGGCGACCTCCGCGGGATCCAGCAGATCGATACGCCTCACGTCAGCCATGCGTGGCGGAAGCTAATGAACCGTCGACTGTCCCGGGTAGAGGACAGCGCTGCCAGGGTGAGCCAGGTCCCATCACCGTAACATCCTTTTTTGTGGTCACTTATGGGCTCAAGCGTTGGGCGGCGACGTGGCATGCTCCGTGCCCCCAGCGGCGCCGGGAGGCACACATGTTCACCACGTTGGGGGTCCTCAGCTTGCTCGCCGCTTCCGACCGCGCGCCCGCGCCGCAGTCGGCTTTCTCTTATTACCGTCCCCGCGTCGAGGTCTGGACCAACCGTGGCAATGATCCGTACGCCAACGGCCAGGCGGCGCAGGTCCGTTTCCGCACCGAGCAGGACGCCTACGTGACCATCCTGCGCGTCGACACCGACGGTCGGGTGCGCGTCCTGTATCCGCGCGAGCCGTGGGACGACAACTTCGCGCGCGGCGGTCGCGACTATGAAGTGCAGGACCGGTCGTCTAGGGACGCGTTCTACGTCGACGACTACCCTGGGGTCGGCTACATCTTCGCCGTCGCGGCGGCCGACCCGTTCGTATACGACGCCATCGAACGAGAAGATCACTGGGACTACCGCCTCATCGCGGATGGGCGGGTGCGCGGCGATCCGTACGTCGCGCTCACCGATGTCGCCAAGCACATCGTCCCGGACGGCTACGCCGACTGGGACTACGACATCGTCCCCTACTACGTGCAACAGCACTACGATTACCCGCGGTTCTTGTGCTACGACTGCCACACGTACGTGAGCTACCCCTACTGGAGCCCGTACGATTACAGCTGCGTCCGTTTCCGGATCGTCGTGTTCGACGACCCCTACTACTACCCCTATCAGTCCTACGGCGGTACACGGGTCGCCTTCACGCGTCCGTTCCGACCGGAGCCGCGGTTCATCTTCAAGGACCGGCAGGCCTCGGAGCTGTTCATCACGCGCGTGCCGCAGCGTCCGGTGAACGACGACCGCCGCCGCGAGGTGGGGGTACGCGGACGGGACCTGGGTGGCAGCATACCACCGCCGAATATCCAGCAGCGCCCGCGTCCCATCACCGGGGGGGAGGCGCTTCCTGGGGAACGTCCACGGCCGCGCCCCATCACCGGTGATCCGCCGCACAACGGTGACGACGAGAGCGGGCGGCGCCGCCCCGATCGTCAAGGGCACCCGGATCATCCCGACCACCCGGATCATCCAGAGCATCCGGATCGTCCAGACCACCGGGATCGTCCGGACCGCCCCGACCACCCCGAACAGCGGGATGGGTTCGACCGCACCGATCGCCCGACTAACCCGAGCACTCCCGCTCGACCCGAGCGGCGCGAGCGCCCCGACCGGCCCCCGGAGGACGTTCGGCCGGACTTGTCCCGCCCGGACCGCGTCCGGACGGAGCCGCCGCGCGTGATTGCTCCCGACCAGCAGCGTGTCGAGCCGCGCCGTCCGCCGGAGAGCCGACCGCAGGCCGCGCCTCCCGCTCCACCGCGGGCCCAGCCACCGGCCGCACTGCCCCCGCCTCCGCGCAGCGAGCCCCGCGTCGAGCCGAGGCGTGAGGCGGCGCGAGAGCAGCCCAAGAGCGAGCCGGAGCTCAAGCGGCGCAAACCCTAGACTGGCTCGAAGCCAAGGCGACGCGCCCGGCCATAGTCCCACACGGCCGGGCGCGTTAGCTTTCCCACCCGTTCCCCTCTGGAGCCGATCCGTGCGCCAGCTGGTCAATGCGACCTTGTTACTCATCCCCTATGCCCTTGCGGCGCAGACGTCGCCGACCGTCCGAAACGCCGCGAACTCCATCACCGCCGAGGGTGTGCGGCGCCACATCGGCGTTCTCGCGGATGACTCCATGCTGGGCCGGGCGACGCCGAGCCCGCAGCTCGAACAAGCGGCGAGCTACGTCGCCGACCAGTTCCGACGGTTCGGGTTGAGGCCGGGCGGAGATAACGGTGGCTATCAGCAGCGCTACACGGTGTCGCAGCATGTCGTGGATACGGCGGCGAGCGCGATTCGCATCGCCGGCGCGGCGCCTGCGACGCTGAAGCCAGGCCTCGACGTTTATCTCCTGCGGTTCGCACCCCTGCCGACCCATGAAGTCAGCGGGCCGGTGGTGCTGTTTGCGGGCACGCCCGACTCGACCAACCCGCTGGCGGGCGCCGACGTGAGAGGTGCCTGGGCGGCGATCATGGGCAGCGCGACGCCGCAGGGGGTTTCGATCAACCCGGATTGGGTGATGGCGGTGCTGCGCGCCGGTGCGGTCGGGTGGATGATGATCTCGAACCGCCCCGACGCGCAGTGGCAGAACCGGCTGGCCCGGACCACCGTTCCTTCCCGCACGCTCGAGGGCATTCCGGCCGACGCGCCGCTCGCCGCGGGCGCGTTCGAGATTCGCGACGCCACGGCGGCGGCGGCGCTAGGGATCGACCCGGCGGCGCTGCGCGCCCAAACCTCCGGGTGGACCGCCCGGCGGCTCAACGGCGTTACGATCACCTACCTGGTGAAAGAGCGCGAGCTGGCCCGTGCCTCCGCGCCCAACGTCATCGGGATGCTCGAGGGCAGCGACCCCAAGTTGAAGAGCGAGTACGTGTTCTTCACCGGACACCTGGACCACATCGGGACGCCGGGTGCGGGGGAAGGCTGCGTCGCGCGGGGCGCGGACTCGATCTGCAACGGCGCGGACGACGATGCCTCGGGGACGACCGCCGTGCTGGAGGCCGCGGAGGCGTTCGCGAAGCTCGCCCCTCGCCCCAAGCGCTCGCTCGTCTTCATGACCGTCACCGGCGAGGAGCGCGGCTTGTGGGGCAGCCAGTTCTTCTCGGAGCACCCCACGGTCCCGCTGGCGAACGTGGTGGCGGACCTGAACGCCGACATGGTCGGTCGCAACTGGAAAGACACGATCGCGGTGATCGGCAAGGAGCACTCGGACCTCGGCGCCACCCTCAACCGTGTCGCGGCGGCGCACCCCGAACTGCGGATGACGCCGATCGACGACATCTGGCCCCAGGAGCGCTTTTACTTCCGCTCCGATCATTACAACTTCGCCAGGAAGGGCGTCCCGATCCTGTTCTTTTTCAATGGGACGCACCCGGACTACCATCAGGTGAGCGACTCGCCCGATAAGATCGACGCCGAGAAGGAAGTCCGGATCATCAAGCTCGTGTTCTACCTCGGGCTCGAAGTGGCGAACGCGGCCGAGCGGCCGAAGTGGAACCCTGACAGCTACAAGCAGATCGTCGGAGGGGCGAACTGACGGCTAGGACGCCGCGAGCAGCTCCGCGTTGGTCTTGGCGCGCCTGATCTGCGCCAGCAGGACCTCCATCGCCTTCTCCGGCGGCAGGCCCACGAGGCCCCGCCGGAGCTTTTGTTTCGCCTCCACGGTGGCGGGATCGGCGAGCAGCTCTTCGCGCCGCGTGCCGCTCGCAGCGATGTCCACGGCGGGGTAAATGCGGCGGTCGGCGAGCTCACGCACCAGCCGCAACTCCGCGTTCCCCGTCCCCTTGAACTCCTCGAAGATCACGTCGTCCATCCGGCTCTCGGTTTCGACCAGCGCGGTCGCCACCACGCTGAGCGACCCGCCGGTGGGCACCGCGCGCGCGGCGCCGAACAGCGCCTTGGGCTTGGCGAGAGCGTTGGCGTCGAGGCCGCCGGACATGGTCCGCCCGCTCGAACGCCCCGTCGTGTTGTGCGAACGCGCGAGCCGCGTCAGCGAGTCGAGCACGATCACCACATCCTTGGCGAGCTCGACCTGGCGGCGGGCGTGTTCGAACACCATGTCGGCCACGGCGACGTGTCGCTCGTAGGGGAGGTCGAAGCTCGAGGCGATCACCTCGCCACGGCCCCAGTCGATCATCTCACTCACTTCCTCCGGCCGCTCGTCCACCAACAAGATGAGGAGGATCGCTTCCGGGTAGTTGAGCGCGACGCCTTCCGCCACGGCCTGCAGCATGACGGTCTTCCCGGCCTTGGGGGGCGAGACGATGAGCGCCCGCTGGCCAAATCCGAACGGACACACCAGGTCCACCACCCGCTGAATCTCGGCGGTACGCGGACCCGAAGCGGCTGGCGTCTCGAGCAGGAGCCGCCGCGACGGGTGCACCGCGCCAAGTTTCGCGAACTCCGGGCGATCGGTGAGCGCGGGGCCGGGAGCCGCGCCATTGACGCTCTGTACCCTGCCGCTCTCGAGCACGACGAGATCGCCGCGCCGTAGGCCAGGCAGGCGGACGGGCGGGTCACCCTTCGCGGGCAGGTAGCTGTTCGCCGCGAGCCGCAGGAAACCGCCTTTAGGGGCGGGGTCGAACCAGCCGGTGATGGGAGCCAGGGGAGTGCCTCTCGGAGTATATCGCGCTCTCGGTCATCCGTCATCCGTTGTCCGTAGCCACGGGATGCCACGGACGACGGACGACGGACGACTATATTCTAGCCCCACATGCGCCAAGATCACATCCGCAACTTCTGCATCATCGCCCACATCGACCACGGGAAGTCGACCTTGGCCGACCGCCTCATCGAGCTCACCGGGACGCTCGACAAGCGCCTGATGCGCGAGCAGGTGCTCGACACGATGGATCTGGAGCGCGAACGCGGCATCACGATCAAGCTGAACGCCGTCCGGATGAGCTATCACGCCCGCGACGGCCAGCTGTACGAGCTGAACCTGATCGACACGCCGGGACACGTGGACTTCACCTACGAGGTGTCGCGCTCGCTCGCCGCGTGCGAGGGGGCGATTCTCGTGGTGGACGCATCCCAGGGGATCCAGGCGCAGACGATCTCGAACCTGTTCCTCGCCCTCGACGCGGGGCTGGAGATCCTTCCCGTCCTCAACAAGATCGATCTGCCGGGCGCGGAGCCCGACCGCCGGGCCCGCGAGATCCACGAGCTCATCGGGGCGAAGCCCGAAGAGATCCTCCGCATCTCGGCAAAGGAGGGCACCAACGTCCCCGAGCTGCTGGAGGCGGTCGTGCGGCGGGTCCCCGCGCCCCGCGGACAGCGCGACGAGCCGCTTCGGGCTCTGATCTTCGACTCGTACTATGACCGCTACCGCGGAGCGATCCCGAGCATCCGGGTGGTGGACGGCGTGCTCACTCCGGGAATGAAGATCGCGTTCGGCGCCCACAAGGACGACGTCTACGAGGTGGACGAGGTCGGCTACCTGCAGCTCGGTCACAAGCCGACCGAGCTGCTCGAGGCCGGCGAGGTGGGTTACTTCGTCGCGAACATCCGGGGCGTGCGAGAGACCCAGCCGGGGGACACGGTGCTCGACGCGGAGCACCGCGAGGTAGCGCTGCTGCCCGGCTACCGCGAGGTCAAGTCGATGGTGTTCGCCGGGCTCTACCCGACCAACGCCGAGCAGTTCGAGGACCTACGCGACGCACTCGCCAAGCTGCAGCTCAACGACGCCTCGCTCCACTACGAGCCGGAGTCCTCGGTGGCACTCGGCTTTGGGTTCCGCTGCGGGTTCCTGGGCCTGCTCCACATGGAGATCGTGCGCGAGCGCCTCGAGCGGGAGTTCAACCTCGATCTCATCAGCACCGTGCCGAACGTGGAGTACCACGTGCACCGCACGGACGCCACGGTGGAGGTCGTGGAGAACCCGAGCCTGATGCCCCACGGCTCCGAAGTGGACCACATCGAGGAGCCGTACGTCAGAGCGCGGGTCCTGGCCCCTGCGGAGTACATCGGCGCGATCATGAAGCTCGGCCAGGAGCGGCGCGGGGTGTATCGGGGCATGCACTACGTGGACCCGACGCGCGTCGAGTTCAGTTGGGAGTTCCCGCTGGGCGAAATCATCCTCGACTTCTATGACAAGCTGAAGACGATCTCCCGCGGCTACGCGTCGCTCGACTACGAGTTCCTGGAATACCGGCCCTCGGACCTCGTCAAGCTCGACATGCTCCTGAACGGGGAGGCGGTGGATGCGTTCTCGGTCATCATCCATCGCGACAAGGCGTTCGAGTGGGGCCGGAAGATCGCCGAGAAGCTCAAGGAGCTGATCCCGCGCCAACTGTTCGAGGTCGTGATCCAGGCCGCGATCGGCACCAAGGTGATCGCGCGCGAGTCGATTCGCCCGCTCCGCAAGAACGTGACGGCTAAGTGTTACGGTGGCGACGTCACGCGCAAACGCAAGCTCCTCGAGAAGCAGAAGGAGGGGAAGAAGCGAATGAAGCAGGTGGGGACCGTGGAGATCCCGCAAGAAGCCTTCCTCGCGGTCCTCCAAGTTGACTAGCCTCGTCATCCAGACCGCCTTCCTGGGAGACGTCGTTCTCACGACGCCGCTCCTCGAGGCGCTCGCCCGGCGGCACGGCCCGGTGGACGTGGTCACGACGTCCGCTGCGGCGCCGCTGCTCGAGACGCATCAGGCCGTCCGGCGCGTGTTCCCGTACGATAAACGCGGCAAGGACCGCGGGCTCCGCAGGCTGTTCGGGCTCGCCGGGACCCTACGGGCGGAGCGCTACGAAGCGGCGTATCTTCCCCATCGGTCGCTGCGGTCGGCGGCGCTGGCATGGCTCGCAGGGATTGGGACGCGGGTCGGATTCGAGGACGGGTGGCGGCTGCTGTATACGCATGTCCACCGCCGCAACGTCGGCGACCACGAGATCGATCGCCTGCTCGCGCTGGCGGATGTCGCTCCCTCGGGAGCGCGACCCTCGCTCACGGTCACGCCCGCCGACCGGACGCTCGTTGGTGCGTTCCTGAGCGCCCACGCGATCCAGCCGCCATTCGTGGCGCTCGCCCCCGGATCCATCTGGGGCACGAAGCGGTGGCCCTACTATGCGGAGCTGGCGCAGCGCCTGGCTGCTCGGACGGCGATCGTCGTGGTAGGCGGGCCGGAAGACGCCGCCCTCGCGTCGGACATCACGGAAGCGGTCGGGCGCGGGGGCGGTCGGGCGGTCAGCGGGTGCGCTAGTCTGACGCTGCGGCAGTCGGCCGAGGTGATTCACTGCGCTGCCGTTCTCGTCACGAACGACAGCGCGCCGCTGCACTTCGCGCAGGCGGTCGGGACGCCCACGGTGGCGGTGTTCGGCTCTACCGTACCCGCGTTCGGGTTCGGGCCGCGGGGCCCACGGGACCGCGTGGTCGAGTTACAGGGGTTGCCGTGCCGGCCCTGCTCTGCGCACGGCCCGGCGACCTGCCCGCTGGGGCATCACCTGTGCATGAAGTCGCTCACGGTCGAGGACGTGCTGCTCGCCATCGAGGAGACCGGTGCGCTACATCGTCGGAATTGACATCGGCGGGACCAACATCGTCGCCGGCACGGTGGCCGAGGACGGCTCGGAGCTGCTGGGGCTCGTCTCCCAACCGACGATCGCCGAGCAGGGCGCCGACGCCGTCATGCAGCGCATCGTCAAGCTCGCGCGGGCGTCCATGGCGCAAGCCCGCGGTAAGGAGATCGCCGGCGTGGGGATCGGCTCGCCCGGCCCGCTCAATACGAAGACCGGCATCGTGCTGCTCACGCCGAACCTGGGTTGGACCAACTTCCCGTTGCGCGACCGGCTGGGGCAGGCGCTGGGACTGCCCGCCACGCTCGATAACGACGCCAACTGCGCCATCTTCGGCGAGTGGTGGCGCGGTGCCGCCCGCGGCTCGGACTATGTGGTCGGGTTCACGATCGGCACCGGGATCGGGGGCGGGATCGTCCTCGCGGGAAAGATCTATCGCGGGGTGTCGGACGTCGCCGGCGAGATCGGCCACATGTCCATCGATTCCAACGGCCGGCGCTGCAAGTGCGGCAACGACGGCTGCCTCGAGGCCTACGCGTCGGGACCCGCGATCGCCGCCCGGGCGGTGGAGGGAATCCAGACCGGCGCCGACACCTCCCTGCCGCGCTACGTGAAGGACGATCTCTCCAAGATCACCGCACAAATCGTGTATGAAGCGGCGCATGACGGCGACGAATACGCCCTGGAAGTGGTGCACGATACCGCGAAGTTCCTCGGGACCGGCGTCGCCAATATCGTCAACATCTTCAACCCCGAGGTGGTGGTGATCTGCGGCGGCGTAACGCTCGCCGGCGAGAAGCTGTTCGCGCCGCTGCGCGGCGAAGTGAAGCGCCGGGCCTTCAAACCTGCCGTCGACGCGTGCCGCATCGTGCCCGGGGAGCTCACCGGGACGGCGGGCGTGTACGGCGCCGCTGCAGTGTTCGTCCAGCGCACCTGGGGCACGGTGTGAAGCGACTCGGGGTCGTCGGCTCGATGGTGTGGGACACCATCTACGGCCGCGACCCCGCCCAGCCGGCCGTCGAGGAATGGGGCGGGATCTCCTACTCCCTCGCCGCGCTGGACGCCACCCTCGGCGACGACTGGGAGATCGTCCCGCTCGTGAAAGTGGGTCGCGATGTCGCGGAGCGGGCGAACGTCTTCCTCCGCTCGCTGCATCACGTAGCGCCGGGCGCCCGGTTCGTCGAGGTCCCGGACGCCAACAATCGCGTGACCCTGCGCTACTACTCGTCGGAGCGCCGCTGCGAGCAGATGTCGGGCGGCGTGCCCCCGTGGACGTGGCCCGAGCTGGGCCCCCAGGTGACCGACCTCGACGCGCTGTACCTGAATTTCATCTCCGGCTACGAGATGGCGGTCGGGACCGCGCAGCTGCTGCGCCGCGCGTTCCCCATGTTCATGTACGCCGACCTGCACAGCCTCTTCCTCGGGAAAGAGTCGGACGGAACGCGGATTCTGCAGCCGCTCCCCGACGCGCCCGCCTGGTTCGGCTGTTTCGACGTGGTGCAGCTCAACGAAGCGGAGATGACGCAACTCGGAGACGATCCGCTGGGGGCCGCCGCCGGCGCGTTGGCGCGCGGCTGCCAAACGCTCGTCGTCACGCTCGGCGCGAAGGGGGCGGCCTATTTCACCGGACGGCCGGTGCGCACCGCGCGCATCGCCGCCGAGGGCGGCGTGGCGGCCGACAGCGGCGACCCCACCGGTTGCGGCGACGTGTTCGGCGCGACCGTGGTCGCGTCGCTGCTTGCGGGCGTGCCGCTGGAAGCGGCGTTGCGGGTGGCTACGCGGATGGCCGCCCGCAACCTGAGCTTCCGCGGCGCGACCGGATTGCGGGATCACCTGCTCGGCAAGCTGACGACGGCGTGACACGCCTCGTCGAGGTTCCCGCGCAGTTTGACGACCGCTCGTTCGACCAATTCGCCGGTGCGTTCGCCGAGGCGAACAAAGATGCCGAGCGGTTGCTGTTCGACGCGCACGCGGCGGAGTGGGCGTCCCCGTACGGCCTCGTCGGTCTGCTCGCGGCGGGCCAGGCCGCGCGGCGCGGCGGATCCGCGGGGGCGGCCGACCGGCCGCTGCTCACGGCACCCACTAACCCCGAGGTGCTGAGCTACTGGACGCGGGCGGGGTTCTTTCGGGAGGCCGCCGAGCTGTTCGAGATCCACGGCAAGGTGCCGCGGGCCAAGGCGGCGGAGCACAGCGATGTGCTGCTGCCGGTGACACCGGTGCGCGCGGCCGAAGACGTGCATGCCGTGGTCAGCAAAATCCAGCAGCGCGCATCTGCCATCCTGGCGTCCGAACTGGGTCTCGATCCAAAGGCGACGATGGGTTTCGCTATGGCGCTTTCGGAGGCATGTCAGAATATTGTAGAACACGCCGGGACGGGCGGCTGGGTGGCGGTGCAGGCGTACCATTGGCGTCGCAAGCTGGCCCGGCGGGTGGTGGTCATCGCGGTGGCAGACGCCGGCGTGGGCTTCCGGCACTCGCTCGAGCCGACTCAGAGCAAGCGGTTCGGCGACCGCTGGGGAGACGCGGCGGCGCTGGAAGCGGCGCTGGTGCAAGGCGTGAGCCGGTTTCGCGATCCCGGGCGCGGCCAGGGGCTCGCGGGGATCCGGCGCTATCTCGTCCGCTGGGACGGCAAGATCGCGATCCGGAGCGGCACGGCGCGCATCGCGATCGTGCCGAAGTGGGACGAGGATGTCCCGCTGAAGGACGGCCTGCCGCCCTTTCCGGGCGCCCAGGTTCTCATCATCATCCCGGAGCAGGGGTCCACCGAGCCGTGATACAGTACATCGACATGCACGCGGTGCTCCAGCAATCCGTCTCCAGCCTCTACACGGACCTAGTCACGCGTCCCACCGGCCGCGTGGTGCGCGAGCGGATCGAGCAGGCGATCGCGGGACTGGG